>Ga0315339_1000763_pt1 | contig 35198 bp, 38 predicted proteins | sample ASW17metaG_FD_204514 | JGI IMG/M metagenome (GOLD analysis project Ga0315339, IMG submission 204514) | Ammonia-oxidizing marine archaeal communities from Pacific Ocean, United States - ASW #17 | ecosystem: Environmental > Aquatic > Marine > Oceanic | place: USA: California | collected 2016-12-05 | reverse complement strand
GTGGCAAATCTAGCATCGTTGATTCATTGCTCTATACAATCTATAATAGCACTTCTAAGAATATTCGAAAAAACTACAACGTTATCAATGAACACCGAGATCAAGGATCTGGTGTGGTGGAGATTGAGGTTGGTAATAAAACTTACAAGATATCAAGGCAATCTGATAAATATGTTAAGAAACTTAAGGGCGTCGTTACGAATGAAGCAAAGACCGATGTAGAGTTTTCATGCACCGATAACGTACTGAAGAAAACATACAACTTTAATTCAACCGAGAGACACGGCACAGACAAGAGCATTAAGAAGATCTTCGGCTCGCTGGATGATTTCCTTCTAACCTCGATGTCTTCTCAGCTTGGCTCAATGCAGTTCATCAACGAAGGTTCAACGAGGCGAAAAGAGATCTTGGCCAAGTTTTTAGATTTGGAGTTCTTTGAAAAGAAATTCAAATTAGCAAAAGAAGAGTCTGCCGGCCTCAAGGGCACCCTGCGCCGAATGGAAGATAAGGAATACGACGAAGAAATATCAGCTGCCAGAAAGGAACTCTTTGCTAACGAAGCGGACACCCTTAAGAAGAAGGGTAAGTGTAACAAAATCAAAAAGAAAATTGAAAACTCTAAAACAGCAATCAACGATTTAGAAAAGAAGATTGCAGCAGTACCTGCCGAGTCAATTGATATTAACAAAGTACTAAACGAGCGAAAGAAGCGAAACGAAACAAAGAGCGCTTTGAAGGAAGAAAATGAAGAACTCAAACAGAAAATTAAAGACAACACTTTGTTTTTAGGGTCGACTAAGACTTTTTTGAAAGAGTTTAATCTAGAAGCTCTTAAGGGAAAGCTAACTGCCGAAACAGAAAAACAAAAACATGTACAAAAAATCACCAGCGACATAGCCCTTCAAGCGCAGACACTGCAATCATACGAGAAACAACAGTGTGTTCTCAAAGGAATCCCCTGCGGCAGTGATTATGTAACTTCTTGTAGTTTTATTAAGAATGCTTATTCTGCTTCACAAAAGATTGATAACACAAAGAAAGAGTTAGGAAAGAAGAAAAACAAGAGAAACCAAACAAACAAACAAATCATAGCCCTTGACGCTCCAAAGGCTCGTTTACATATTCAGAATTATGAGGAGTTGGTTAAGAAAAAAACAGCAACCGAAAAAGATAACGCATCATGTGAATTAAATATTCAAAAAAATCTTAATAAGATTTCTGAACACAAAAACAGCGCTGCTGAACTAAAGAAGAAAATCGATTATTACAACGAGAACAAAGAGGTAATTGAGAACCACAATGAGTTGGTGAAAGAAAAGGAAGAACAAGAACAATCTGCACAAAACTTAAATGAGACTTTAGTTTCGTGTGAAGAGCAACTTTATGAACTGGCAGTTAATCACGGCTCTTTGGCTCAGAAGTTAGAGAACATTGAAGAACAAAAAGAAGAGTTGGCTAAGTTACAAGCAGAGTTTGCCGCAACAGATTTGTTCCTACGTTGCATGCACAGTAACGGCATTGCATTTGATATTATTAATAAGGCACTCCCGGTTATCAATGAAGAGATTTCAAAGGTGCTGGCTAACATTGTTGAGTTCGAAGTTTATTTTGAGAAAGACGGCAATAAATTGGACATATTTATCCATCACCCAAAGCACGAAGCTCGGCCACTAGAGAACGGGTCCGGAGCAGAAAAAACACTTGCTGCTGTTGCCATTAGAATTGCTTTGTTAAATATCAGCAATATGCCAAAGTGCAATCTAATTATACTAGACGAACCGGGAGCAGCTTTGGATGAAGAACATCTTGAAAGCTTCACCCGCATTTTGGATATGTTAAAGAGTTATTTTGATATTGTGATACTAATTACTCACATAGAATCTTTAAAAGATACTGTTGATATGACAATTGATATTACGAAGAAAAATAGCTTTGCGTATGTAAATCAATAGGGGAATAAAAATGAAAATTACTGTTGGGCGCCTGAAGACGATCATAAATGAAGAGTTGTCTTTGGCCACAAAAAAATATAAAAGAGACGAAGAAGAGCCTGAAGAGGGTTCCGACGAGTCACCGCCCGAACCGGAAGAGCCTGCACACATACAGCAGCTAAAAGACATCCTAGAAAAGTGGGAAGAGGCTGAGTACGATTCTGACGAAGAACGTTGGCAAGCATATGCTGAAGACATTCAGGAACTAGTAGACGGCGAAAAGCCCGAAGATCACAGTGAAGAAGAATGTGAAGAAGTGCACCCCGACCAGACACACGAAGAGTGGGAAGATGACGAAGATGAAGACGAAGACGAAGACGAGCCCAAAAAGAAAAAAGAAAAGGGCAACGAGCCTAAGAAAGCTAGCAAGGCTAGCGGCAAAAATTTCCCATACGAATCAAAGAAATTAGAACAGATGGTTTATCAAAAGTTGTTAACTGCTTTTGGGAATGAAGAATAATGGCAGCTATGTGTGGTTGCGAACAGTGTGATTGTGAGTATAACTGCGACTGCACCTGTTGCTGTATGCAGAGCGACCAAACCGGAGGGTGAGATGATGGCAAGAACAAAAGCGTTTGCGGACAAATATTTAGAAAGGTTTATGTCAAGGAAGCTGCTGGTGTGGATCTCCACGACAGCACTACTCCTAACAGAATACGTTAACAGCGAACAGTGGGTGGCTATAGCCCTAGCCTATATTGGATCACAAGGCGTGGCAGATATTGCTGTGGCTTGGAAAACAGGGCAACTACTAACAAAGGATAAATAAACAATGAAACTATTAATAGAAAACTGGCGAAAGCACTTAAAAGAAGGCCAAGACCGTTACGAGGGTCGTCCTATCGGTTCCACCCCGCCGGGAACCGAAGACCAACAAAAAGAACAGTCGCGGAAAAACGCAATTGAACAGTTCAAAAAGCTCAAAGGTGCACTTGCCCAAAGCGGTGATCTGAATCTGAATATACCGGGCCGTTCTGACGAAGAAGCAGCGCTCATCGAGGCATTACAATTTGCCATTGAAACATTGGAACCGGCCGAAGACGATGAGGCTGATGAAGACACCGACGAGTGGCAAGCCCCGGATCTCCCTTTGGGCGCGTTCGACCAGTAGCGGAAGAAGAGGCAGTATGACTTGGAAAACAGGGCAACCATTAACAAAGGATAAATAAACAATGAGATTAACAAAACAAGCATTAAAACGCATTATTAAAGAAGAGATTGAAGCAGAGCTTGAAGGATCTGATCAAAAGAAGTGGTTCACCGTAAAGGGCTTACGCCCGGGCGATAAGAGCGGCAGGGATTGGATCGACCTTGCAACTGTAGAGTTGCCAGCGTCTTTTACCATACCTCATGACAGTAGTGGTCTTTACGCAAAACTTACAGAAGAGGGGCATGCCTACGTTACAGAAAAAGTTCCCAGCTATAGCCCCGAGCCGGGGATGAACCAGATCAATCCGAGCGTAGAACCCAACGTTATTCCATGGGCTGCGACCGCGCCAGCCGCGGCAACAGCCACGCCTGTCGATGGCGAGGAAATGAAAGCACTTCTCGCAAAGCTTGGTGTTGGCCAACATCGATTCGGTCTCGTCAGACTTAAGATTGAGCGAAACAAGTTAACAATTACTTACGGCGGCAATCAGGGCTGCACAATAGCCAGAAGTGTTGACCCGGGTCTGGCCAAACACGGATTTCCGACAGTGGCTCAATTAAAAGAACTATATCCCGAACACGAGGAGACAGGTGGGTGCGATTATATGTGGAAAATCGTATTCAATACTAACGTTTAGAAAAAACATAAGGTAAATAAACAGTGAAACTAACAAAACAAGCATTAAAGCGCATTATTAAAGAAGAGCTTGAAGCAGAACTTGGCGCAGGGCCTGAAACTTATAGAGTAACAGTGGATGCTGGTGAGTATAATCACGAACTGGATTTTGCAGGCGCGAGCAGCGTGGTCGATATAGGCAAGAACAAGGACGGCAAAGTGGTTCTCTTGATCGATGACAAGGTTGAATTTATACTCGATATAGGTATGACGATCTATAAACTTGACAAAATAGCACGCGGTACCCCCACCGAGGCCGAGAAAACCGCTGCTTGGTACCAAGCACAAGAAGACGCTGCAGCCTTGGAGAGGTAAATAAACAATGAAACTATTATTAGAAAACTGGCGAAAGCACTTGAAAGAGGAGTCAACCTTGCCAACTGAAGGATCCGCTGAAGCTGCTGCCACATATTACGCGCAGGTGAAATCGTATGGCGAGATCGGTGTTGAGCTCATCGAAGGGGCAACCAATGACGAGGACGCGACGGCTGCTGCACAAGCAGAAGCAGAGAAAGAACAAGCCGGCGAAGACCCTGATTATGAGTTGCTAAAAATATTTAAGCTTGTAAGGGACTTCGCCGCAGAGGCCGCCGCGCCACCCGAAGAAGAAGCCCAGCTTGATGACACCGGTGATGGCCGCATCTGGTCGTACATTCACGGCGCCGCTCCTTCCGGCGATGACGACGGTTTCATTCCGTGGGATGAGGCAGAAAAAGAGTCTGGATTTACGCGTAAAGAACTCATGGATTACATCGACAACTACGCATCAGGCAGTGAACAATACTACATGAAATATAATGATGACGGCTTAGATCTCTATGATCCGGCGTCAGTTTAGAAAAAACATAAGGTAAATAAACAATGAAACTATTATTAGAAAACTGGCGAAAGCACTTGAAAGAGGAAGACGAGCGACCAAAACCGTCAGTCCGTCTGGAGATATTAATCGATGATCTTGACAAGGCCGTGAGCCGTGTAGAAGATCCGGGCGCTCGCACTGCTCTAGAATCAATTATAAAAAAGCTGCTGGCTTGGTCGGCCGAGATGATGGGCGACGATGAAGGTTACGACGATGAATATGATGGTGAACATATGTATACACCTGATGATAGCTATTAAGAGTAAAAATGACTTGGTTAGCAATTAAAATATTTTTTAAGAAAGCATACGTAACCATTATTAAATACTGGCAATACTTCGCTCTCGCTGCTTACACTGTAGTTGTGGTCGTTTTATTTAGAAAAAACAAAAACACCGAAAGCATCAAACAAACATTTAAACTAACCAAGCAATCCCACAAAGAAGAAATATCCGCAATCAATCGGATCCACCGAGAAGAGGTGGATAAAAAAGAAAAACTCATCTTGGACTACAGCAAAACCCTTATGAAGCTTGATGATGAATATAAGAAGCAAAACCTCAAAATGCGCGAGTGGGAAAAGAAAAGGGTTAAAGAAATTGTCAAAGAGACTCATAATGATCCTGAAGGCAGAGTCAAAAAAATAGCTGAACAATTTGGCTTTGAACTGGTTATAACAGATGATGAAAAAAATCTACACGACGGCACTGATCTTTAGTTTAGTCTGGCTTCCCTTAACTGCCTTCGCAGAAACCCCCAAAGTAGCAGAAATAAAACAAGGCCAGAAGGCCCCCTTCAACGGCATTCTTTACAACTACCAAGCAAACGCCGTATTATTAGCCTCCAAAGAGAAGGGCCAACTAGAGTGTACACTACAGCTTAAGCACAACTTAGCCAAAGAAACAGCCAGATGTGATATGTTTACCTCTGTGGTTAAGACTTCGCTGGAAGCTACAGAAAAAAAATACGATGCTATTATAAGAATTAAAAATAATGAAATCGATCATCTTCAGAAAATAACGCTTGAAAAGCCCAACGACTATAATCACTGGTTCTTTACAGGTGGGGTGATTGTCGGCGTATCTGTGGCCATGGGCATATTCTATGCAGCGGTGCAGACTGCGAAATGAAGCCAAAAAAGGATTTAAATTATATAGCCAAAGTTGAACAAGCAATCGCAAAGAAATATGGTGAAACCGCGATTCAAAACCCCGAAAGCTATTGGAACAAAGAGAAAGAAGAAAAGTATCTGAAACAACTACAAGAAAGCTCTGCAGAAGAAGAGCATATATTACAATATGAAGAGAAGATTGATGCCGGTGGTTTTTTTGTACCCAAGAAACTAATTAATAGAGAGGTAAAGAGAATATGTCCTGTATGCGAGACATATTCTTTTAAAGCAGAAGACGACATTTATATGAATAAGTATGAATGTTGTTTTAAATGCTTCGTACATTACGTCGAGAACCGTGAAGAAAGATGGTTAAAAGGATGGAGACCAGAAAATGCCCAAGAAAAAAAATAAAAAGATGACTACTTTAGATATAGTCAGGGGAATTTCCCAAGCTGCCGCAAACGCCTATGATGGATATGACAGCAAAGGTGAAAGAATAGAAGTTGGACTTAAAAGGGAAAAAGGCAATCCCCTCCTCGATAAGAGGGTAATGGATGGCTTTAGTGTGAACTTCCATGGAAACAAACTTTGTATTAAATACCATGGAGAGGTCAGCTTAAAAGACATCCACCGACGCGGCCCAGCGAGATATGAAGAAGAAATTGAGCAAATGTTTAATGACATTGTGAAGTTTCTTAAGAAAGAATATAAAAAGGTGATAGGAACAAGCCTCTCTTTATCACCAGATGGCGAAGCTGATTCCGTAATTCAACGCATGAACAGTGTGCGAAACTGGGTACAATCTTCGAAATATTACACAATTGGGAATATGAAAGACACTATGGCTGTGGACGCCAACGACAGAGAGTTAGACCCGCACATCAAAAGTGTTGATGACGCCGTTAAAAACTTTTTGAAGTTGGGTAAAAATAACAAAGCTTATTAGTCAAATGTTTAATGAAATACCGTTTAACCAAAAAAGAGATCAGAAAAGAACTTCTTAAGTGCGGCAGAGATCCGGTTTATTTTATCGACAACTATGTGAGGATTACGCATCCCATTAAGGGATTAATACCATTTAAGCTTTATGATTTTCAGAAGGACACAGTAAAGGATTTTATAGATCACCGCTACAATGTCGTTCTTAAGGCCCGACAGCTTGGGATATCTACTACAATATCTGCTTATGTGGCTTGGCTTTTGTTATTTCACAAAGGGAAGAACGTTGTTGTAATGGCAACCAAATTAAATACGGCTGCAAACTTAGTTAAAAAAACTAAATTGGCTATAAAATCTTTACCGGACTGGATGTTGATCTCAAAGATAGTTATCGACAACAGAAATTCATTTAAACTAGACAACCAAAGCGAAGTGAAGGCCATTTCAACCTCTGGCGATGCCGGCCGCTCCGAGGCGCTTTCTTTATTAGTTATTGATGAGGCCGCCATCATCGAGGGTTTGGACGAGTTATGGGCTGGTCTGTTGCCAACGCTGTCCACTGGCGGCGATTGTATCATTGCTTCTACGCCAAAGGGTGTGGGGAACATGTTTCATAAGATATATAGCGAGTCTGAGCAGGGCATAAATGATTTTAATAATATATGTCTACCGTGGGATGTACACCCAGAGAGAGATTATGAGTGGTTTGAAAAAGAGCGCCGCAACATGTCAGTTCGGGAAGTTGCACAAGAGCTTCAGTGTAATTTCAACATGTCTGGCGAAACACTGCTGACCGGCGAAGATCTAGAAAGAATAAAGGAAGGTACCACAGAACCAAAATACAAAACCGGTTTCGACCGTAATTTATGGATTTGGGAGACCTTCGACGCAACAAAAAAATACTTTTTAATTGCTGATGTGGCACGCGGGGACGGACAAGACAACTCTGCTTTTCACATCTTTAATTCGGAAACAATGGAACAGGTTGCAGAATATCAAGGAAAATTACCTCTAGATATGTACGCTTCGCTGCTCTACGAGACGAGCAGAGAATATGGCTTTTGTCTAACGGTGGTTGAAAATAATTCTATAGGAATGTCAGTTTTAGATAAACTAAGAGAATTAAAACACCCAAACATATATTTCTCTAGAAAAGGTACCCACGAGCACGTTAACCAATACTTAGCGGAACATCAGAGCTCCGCAACCCCGGGGTTTGCAACGACTGTTAAAACGCGGCCACTCATTGTGGCAAAGCTAGAAGAGTTGGTAAGAAATAAGGTCATAAGAGTGAAGTCAATGCGCCTCTTTAGCGAACTCAAAACTTTTGTTTGGAACAACGGAAAGGCAGAAGCTTTGCGGGGCTATAACGATGATTTAGTTTTAGCAATCGCCATCGCATGTTGGGTCCGCGAAACCGCATTGGTTGCTAATCACCACGAGACTGAATACAAGAAGGCCATGCTCGGCTCGATCATGACATCTAAAAGTGTTTTTGATACGAAGATGAAGGGCATGGCCGGCTATAGAAAAAATAATTCGGAAAAAGGATATGATTTCAACAGCATTCCGTTTTTTGTAAAATAGGGCAATAGATAATGGTTAGAAAAAACACAAGACAAGTTACGCCAAGAAATCCAAGAAATTCAGAATCTACCTTATTTAAGAAATTAACTAGGTTGCTGTCGGGCCCGATTGTTAATTATAGAAGGCAGCAAGTAAGAGTGGGCAGAAAGCACCACTTAGATAAGTCAGCAAAAAGGTTTAAATCAGCAAGTGGCCAACAATTTAAGAAGAAATCTTATAATCCGTTTGAAAGCGTTTTGGCAAACATTATGTTTAACCAAAACCGATCAGAAAGATATGCCGATTTTGATCAAATGGAGTTCACCCCGGAGTTGGCCTCGGCACTCGATATTTATGCAGACGAGATCACAACACATACAAATTATAGCCCGCTACTCGTAGTTGATTGTTTGAACTTGGAAATCAAAGAAATATTAAATACACTTTTTTATCAAGTATTAAACGTCGAAAACAACTTATACAGCTGGGCCCGCACAATGTCTAAGTATGGAGATTTCTTTTTATACTTGGACATTGATGAGGAAATAGGCATAAAAAATGTTATAGGACTGCCACCTTCTGAAGTCGAAAGACTGGAAGGCCAAGATGAAACCAACCCAAGCTATATTCAGTTTCAGTGGAATGCCGCTGGTATGACTTTAGAAAATTGGCAAGTCGCACACTTCAGGGTTTTAGGTAACGACAAATATGCGCCATATGGAACTAGTATTTTAGATCCGGCTAGAAGAATTTGGCGCCAACTGACAATGCTTGAAGATGCGATGATGGCTTATCGTATTGTACGATCACCCGATCGCCGTATCTTTTATATCGATGTCGGCGGTGTACCTCCGGAAGATGTCGAACAATTCATGCAGAAAGCGATGACTCAGATGAAGCGTCACTCCGTTATTGACACACAATCTGGCAAAGTTGATTTGAGATATAACCCGGCTTCGATCGAAGAAGACTTTTATATTCCAGTTCGCGGCGGGCAGAGCGGGACTAAAATTGAAAACTTAAGCGGCACAACATGGGCCACTGCCATTGACGATGTTAAGTATATGCGCGACAAGCTGTTTGCTGCAATTAAAATTCCAATGTCATATCTTATTCGCGGCGAAGGCGGCGAAGAAGACAAGGCAACATTAGCTCAAAAAGATATTCGATTTGCGCGGACAATTCAAAGGTTGCAGCGATCACTTGTTTCCGAATTAGAAAAAATAGCGATCGTTCATTTATACACGCTGGGTTACAGAGGGGAAGATTTAACTTCTTTTAAGATGAAACTACACAACCCTTCAAAAATTGCGGAGATGCAAGAGCTTGAACACTGGAATACTAAACTAGCCCTAGTTGACACTGCCATTGGCCAAATGTTTAGTAAGAGATGGGTCGCGAAAAATATTCTTTCCATTTCCGAAGAGGAGTTTGTAAGAAACCAGAGAGAACGTTTCTATGATAAAAAGCTTGAAGCTTCTATGGCCAAGGTGGCAGAAGTGGCCGGCGATGCTGCTGGAGCCGCCGAGATGGGTGCCCTAGGTGATATGGGCGGCATGGAAGACATGGGCGGCATGGAAGACATGGGTGGTATGGAAGACATGGCCGGCGAGCCCCCGACACCAGAAGCAGCAGAAGCCCCAGCCGAAGCCGGTGAGGGCTTTGATGGCCTCCTTGCGGCCCCAGAAGAGGCCGGCCCACCGCCCGGTAAGAGAGACGAAGGCGAATATATGTGGCACAAAGTTAAGAAACAAGATATGCTTGGAAACACAGAAACAACAACTGATAAATCAAAGGGCAAATGGTATAAGCCCGTGCCAAAAGAACTAGATAAGAGAAAAGGATCGGTACCTCGCAAGAAAAACATGATGTCTCAAGCCGGCCACAGACAAGGCGGCAAAAGAGGTCTGGGCCTAAAATATAATTTTGATAGCCTGTCTAAGGGAATAGTTTCAGAAAACAAAGCTAATTATAACATTATCGCGGAAAAGAAATTGTTTAGATCAAGCAATGAAATCGAAAATTTGATTAGAAACTTGGAGAAAAAGAGAGATGAAGTTGAAGCACAATAAGCGGAGAAATACAGCTTTTTTATTCGAAGCACTTGTTAGAGAGCTAACAAAGGCGGCTCTTCGGGATGATCGCGCAAGAGAAAAGATTGTCAAAGATGTTTTGGTTGAGTTTTTCAATAAGAATACAGTGCTGTTTCAAGAGCTTTCTTTGTACAAGAACTTATATGAAACAAAGGGCGCCTCTAGAGACGACGCTGAGAAGATCGTAAGCGAGGTTAAAAGAGTATATCTTTCCTTGAATAGCAGCAACGTCTTCGACACACAATCACAACTTGTGTCGCGAATAAACAAAAAGGTGTCTGCAGATGTTTTTACTAATTTTGTTCCGAACTACAAGGCTATAGCTAGCATATCTCAGATTTTTAATCAAAGTACTCCGATAAAAAAGAAAATAATGCTGGAAAAACAAATCGTATCATATATGATTCAGCCAGTGGCTCAGGCTGTCAAAACCAAGAGGCTTAATACTACTGAACTTAAAGTGTTTTCTAAAAAGTTTAATGAAACATACGGAAATCTCTTGGAAGAACAAAAAGAATTGCTTTCAAAATATGTAGGTTCTTTTAAGGATAGCGGCTTAGAGTTAAGGTATTTTTTGAATGAAGAGTTGGGAAGGTTGAAAGGCCACATAGAGACCTCCCTAAAAACAGAAGAGATAAAAAAAGATGCCGGCATGCTTAGCAAAATGAATGAGGTGATCGGCGTTATAGACGGCTTCAAAGAGCAGTATATAAATGAAAAGATTCTTAAGAAGATCTTAAAAATACAAGAGTTGGTTAGCGAGATACAAAGTAATGATTAGAGAAAGCGAAATCTTAGAAGCTATTAAGTTATTTGTAAACCCAGAAGAAGAGCTTCCGGAAGAACAAACTCCAGAAGAAGATTTATTAAGGGTCATTGTCAAAAAGGCCGAACCGAAAATAAAGATTAAAATTAGAGATCCGCTCACAGTTTATCTAAAAATAAGAAAGACTCTAGACGGCAATTATATGATTTTTGATCACCCGATATATGATATAATTATTGATCCTTCAAAGAACAAAATAATAACTTTTGCTAAAAGAGGAATAAATTATGACCCTTATCCTTACCAAGACAAGTTTTTTGATTTCTTAATCAGGCGCGGCATGGCGCAACTAGACAGCGTACAGTCCGGAAATATATTTGGTTCGTTGGAGTGCAAGTATCCAATCAATGATAAAATAGACACCCTAGAGACACTCCTTTTTACTATCTATCAATTCTTAAAAGATGAAGTCATTATTGTTAAACAATCAATGACTTACGATGACGAAGTATCAAGCCACTATACAGACCCCGATGATGATGAAACAACTGAACTAGGGGAAGTTCCGCACGAAAAGAAGAAGGGCTCGATTGACCCGGGCCATAAGCCGTATGGGCTGATTTACAGGCTTTAGAATGGAATTATTATATTTTATATTGGCCGCTTGGGGTTTAACACAAACCTTGGTATACGGTAGTATCTTTAACAAAGTGAGACCAGAAGAGGGGTTCTTTGGAGAGCTTTTTCACTGCCCGATGTGTCTGGGATTTTGGGTTGGCGTTTTTCTTTACGGAATTTCTTTCTACACAGAACTATTTACATTTGACCTGAACTGGGTTAACCCAATAATTTTGGGAAGCTTAAGTTCGGGCACATCTTATGCTTTAAGTATATTATTTGGAGATGAAGGAATCAATGTCAAAAGGAATTAATATTTTTGTCGAGAACCACTGGATGTTACAACCGCCGCGGCTTTGCAAAAAAGGCTGCCAAACCACGCGGGTGATGCCCGCTTAATGAGGAAAAGAGGATGTCAAAGAAATATCTTTTAAGAGAATACTATGCTTTATGTGACGGCGGCACATGCCAAGATATGCTCACAGAAGAGGAAAAACGACAAGTGGTGGAAGATAAAGTAGTCTTTTTAACCGGTAAGTTGCAAGAGGCCGACGTACAGAACGGTAACGGCCGCGTGTACCCCAAGGCAATAATGGAAAGAGAAATTAAGAATTACGGAAAATTAGTACAAGAGATGCGCGCCCTCGGCGAATTAGATCATCCGGACTCATCCGTTATTAACCTTCAGAATGTCTCTCACATGTGTACAGAGGTGTGGATGGACGGCGCATCAGTCATGGGCAAAATAAAGGTATTGAATACCCCCTCCGGAAAGATTTTAAATGAGCTTATTAATGGTGGCGTACAGGTCGGTATTTCATCACGCGGCTTGGGCTCTGTAACAGAAAACAATGGCCAAACTTTAGTAGAAGATGATTTTCAGCTTATATGCTTTGATATTGTCAGCGACCCTTCAACGCCCGGCGCGTTTATGAATTTAACAGAAAATAGAGATCCGCTTAACAAAATTTTTACAAAAGCAGATAGAATCAACCGCGTGCTAAATAGTGTTTTAGAGGATTAAGATGAAGAAAGCCGAATTAAAACAGATTTTAAAGCCGCTAATAAAAGAGTGTATTAAGGAAGTTATCTTCGAAAATGGTGTGTTATCAGGTATTATTTCAGAGGTTATAAAAGGAACTTCTAATAAACAACTAGTAGAAGTGAAACAGCCAAGAGCGAAAAGTAGAACTAAACCTGACAACGAAATGAAACAAAAAATAAATGAAACAAAAAATAAACTTTTACATGCCATGGGCGCAGAAGCATACGGCGGTGTAGATTTATTTGAAGGCACTCAGCCCATGAACGAGTCGTCTGTCGGAAACCCGCTATCTGGAGTTGGCTCTGGTGATGCTGGTGTGGACATATCACAAATTCCGGGTATGGGAAATTGGAAATTATTGGCTGATAAGTAGGTATAAAATGGCTGTGAATGTAAAAGTTTCTTTGCGTAGAAACGAAACTATTGAAAAGATGATTAAACGATTTAGTAAAAAAGTTCGGAATGAAGGTATTATAGACGAGATAAGAGAACGAATGTACTATGAGAAACCTTCTACTAAAAAAAGAAGAGAAAGAATTAGAAGGAAGAAAGAACTAATTAAAGAAACAAAAACTAAATCAAAAAAATAAACTAATTATTAAAGAGGAAAAGAAATGTCGACTTTTAAAGTACACCAGAGTTGGGGCCGAACCCGGCGCCCAAAAAATGCAAACGGAGGAACCAGTACGGATCATGTTCTGTCAACCGTTGCATACACTACCGAAAACCAGAGATTTATGCATATTCAGTGCGGTGCCTCCGCAGCAGTAACGAAAATAGAATTATATTATCATGCCAGCGCAACATGGTCCACTATGCACATTGATGACGGCGACGGAACGTGGTCACAAGCTATAGTTGCAGCCTCTACGGTGAGAATTTATGAAACTGCTGGCGCAGACAAGGTAAGAGTCACACACGGCGGCAATAATAGTGATGCTGCTAACCGGTGTTTTGTCTCTCTTTCCACTTTCTAAAGCACTGATAACACTTTCTATGTCACTTTACTTTTTTAATTACTATTTATTCATAGCTAGATATAAATAGGAGAGCCTCCGATGTCGACAATGTTAGAACAAGCAATAGTAGATGCCGCCGCTTTGCGGTCGGCCGCGATCAAAAGTGCGGAGCAAGTTGTAGTAGAACAATTTTCAGATCAGATAAAAGATACCGTCGAGCGTTTACTAGAACAAGAAGAGACTCCCGAAGCTCAAGATGCCGATGCTGTTTTAGCAAAAGATTTAGATTCTCAACTGCCAGAGGCTTTCCATATGGAAATTGACGATGATAAGATATTAGAAATCGACTTACACAGCTTAGAAGCAAGTGATCTAGAAAAAGAAGATGTCAAAACTGTTTCTGAAAAGAAGATAGAAGAAGATGTCGAAGAGCTAGAAGAAGAGTCTGTAGAAATAGAGGAGTCTGAGTTAGAAGAAATCGCCGAGTCACTTAAATTTGATTATGAGATGAAGCCAGATGGGGGATTTGCCAACGGGCAAATGAGACCACCTGTAGATTACGCTGATAGTAGAGAAAATGTTGCAGAACTGGTTGCTGCAATTAGCGAATATAACGATGACCTAGAAGAAAAGAACAGCAAACTCAAAAAAGAAAATAAAACATTACAGGCAAAATATAAAAAGCTTAATGAAATGAAAAACGAATTAATTAACACAGCAGAAAAAATAAAAGAAAAATTTGATGAAGCCCAGCTAACAAGCGGGAAGCTTCATTACATGAATCAAACTTTAATGGATGACTCCTTGAATGAGCGACAAAAGAAGAAAATTGTCGAGTCTATTGGTGAGGTTAGCTCTTTGGAGCAAGCGAAGATTGTATACGAGACACTTCAGAGCACGGTGGGTATTTCTAATAAAAAGAGATCAAAATCACTTAGCGAAGTAGTAAGTAAGCGAGCTTCGTCTTCTATTCTTCTTAGATCTCGTGTACGAAGCGAAGAGAAGAGTGGGAATAATGACTTCGCTGAACGCATGAAGCGTTTAGCGGGCATAGACTAAACAATTGGAGGATAAAACTATGTCTAGTATTGTTGAAAGACTTACAGAAAACATTGTGCATCGTGACCTCGCGAAAGAAGGGGCGGCTCTACTTCAGAAGTGGGAGCGCACCGGCCTTTTAGAGGGGATGGACAATGACCGTGATAAAAACACTATGGCGGTACTGCTTGAGAACCAAGCAAAAGAGCTTCTTCGTGAAGCAAGCTCAATGGCCGGCGGTGATGTTGAGGGCTTCGCGTCCGTAGCATTTCCGATCGTCCGACGTGTATTTGGCGGCTTGATCGCTAACGAACTGGTTTCAGTTCAACCGATGAGTCTGCCTTCGGGCCTCATCTTCTTCATGGATTTCCAAGTCGCTGGTAATTCTGCAAGACTCGGCTACGACGCCAACGACTCACTGTATGGTGGAGGCGTTGTCGCTGGTCAGATCACCGGCGGTGTCGATCTTACCGAAGCCGGCGGCGCGGTTGACAAGAGCTTTTATAATTTAAATAACGGCTTCGCGTCACCAACCTCGTCTACGGACCACTTTACGCTGGTCGCATCACACTCCGGTACACTCCCGGGTAGTGGTTCTTACGGCGAAGAGCTTAACAGGCTTTGTCGTCACGACCCAGACCTTCAAGGTTCGGCAGTCGTTGTTTGTACATGGACTGGTTCTGCGGCATTAGCACAGATGGATGTGAATAACTTAGTTGGTCTTTCACAAAATGACGGCGTCGCGCCGGCCATCAACGGTCCTAACCCAACATCGGGTACGATCGTTCGCCGATTGACTCAGGTTTCGACGGCTTCGGCTAATAACCTGCCAAGCTCAACTGTCTATAAGGGCATCATGGTCTTTAAGGGCCTCACTGGCGTTTCTCATGGTACGCTTGGAGCTTCGATTAGTGCTAGTAATGGCACGACCGCCGGCTTCCGCAAGGTTGAATTCCCGATTGTTGATAACTTCGACAATGTGGGCGAGCGTGCGTTAGGTGGTGTCGTGGGTGCCAGCTTATGGGATCTTGAGAATCAGTCTCAAATTCCCGAGATCGACATCAAGGTTGATTCAATCAGTGTCACTGCGAAGACTAAGAAGCTTAAGGCCAAGTGGTCGCCAGAATTGGGTCAGGATCTTAATGCCTACCACAATATGGATGCCGAGGTTGAGCTTACTGGTATTCTTTCAGAGCAGATTGCTCTGGAAATTGACCGCGAGATTCTGGAAGATCTCATTAAGGGTGCGACTGCCGGTACTTATTACTGGTCAAGATCACCCGGCTTGTTCGTTAACAGAACTACCGGTGCAGAGGTTGGTGCTACGTCAGCAGCCCCTGACTTCACTGGTACGGTTAGCGAGTGGTATGAGACTCTGTTAGAGACTGTCAATGACGTTTCTGCACAGATTCATCGTAAGACGTTGCGTGGTGGAGCTAACTTCATTGTTACTTCGCCAGAAATCGCTAGCATCCTTGAGATGACAGCCGGTTTCCGCGCTTCTGTCACCGTCGATGGCGACAGGGGTACTGCTGGTACTCTCAAGTCTGGCAGCGTTAATAAGAAGTGGGATGTCTATGTTGACCCCTACTTCCCAAGAAACGCTGTTCTAGTTGGTCGTAAGGGTAATAGCTTCCTTGAAAGCGGCTATGTTTATAGTCCTTACGTGCCGCTACAGGTCACGCCGACTATCTTTGGACCGGACGATTTCGTGCCCCGTAAGGGTGTCATGACGCGTTACGCGAAGAAGATGGTGCGTCCTGATATGTATGGCTTGGTTGTTGTACGCGGACTCCTTGGTGAGTCTGGTGCGTAGCTAATTAGCTAAATAGGAATTGTATTCCGGCCCCCGCTCTTCGGAGCGGGGGTTTTCTTTTGTGGTAAACTATTTATAAGTAACTTGAGAGTTTTCTTCGGGGTCGGGGCCACTGACCCTTAAAGATTTATAGCCGAAGTGGCTGGCTATATTTTGTGATTATAATCGGGTTATCGATAACCATATCAAACAACACACCTTGAAGGAGGAAACAAATTATGGGAAATAGAAGAATGGGACTGGGGCGCCTTGAAGCTCTTATGGAAGCGGTCGACAGAGACCTTAACCTCGCGAACACAACGTTGACATCACCAACGATTACTAGCGCCGCCGGCCTTTCGTTGAGTACAGAAGTAAAATCCGCTGCCGGCGCCTTGAGTATTACTATTCCGATATCGAAAGTACTTGCCGCCGGCGCCGACCAAGCTATGACTCTAGCCGATGGCACGACCGCGGGCCAAATAAAAATAGTTTATGCTTCTTCATCAGCTAACTCGTGGAAGGTCACGCCAGCTACTACAGATGGCGCATATACAAAAATTACTTTCACCACAGTAGGAGAAAATGCAACTTTTGTATGGTCAGGCAGTGGATGGGCTATCACATCGAGAGGCGGCGGCGTAGCCGCCGGCGCCACCGCGGTGGCTGGATTACCTGTTATAGCATAACATTTATTCAGGCACGCAAACTTAAAACCCCACCTCTTTTTTTGGGAGGTGGGGTTTTTTTGTTGATAAACTGAGTTTAATGTGTTATATTAAATATAAGTCGACACATTAGGAGAAAATATGCTAGATAATAAAACAACTGAAGACAAAGAAGAGGATGAACTAGAGGGCAAGATACAAGATGTTCCTACGCTAGGCGCTCTCTACGCACATACTCCGGATGGCAAGATTTACGCTTTGCAGAAACAAGTTAGTGCAATTGCTGAGTCCCAAGCGCGCCTATACGGCCATCTCCGAGAGATAGTAAGCGCCCTTATAGAAATCTCTGAGGAACCTTCTGAAGAATAGAACTATTTATTACAACCACTAAGGTTGGAGGAAAACCATTATGTCTAAAATAAAATTTATACCACGCGCAAAACGCCAAGTATTAGAAGCTAAGTTGGCAACACTGGAAGTGTCCAGTGACGAAGCAAAAGCAATCCGCGGCCAACTCGGCTGGGGTGAGCCAACGCCGGCCGAGCCGGAAGTGCCCCCGCCGCCGCCGCCAAAACCGGTTGCGAAGGAAGTACCAAGAGCGCCCACAACCAAGAAACCGGCCGCCAGAAAGCCAATAAACTCGGTGATAAGAAAAACAACCAAGCCTAAAACCACTTAGTCCGCTCTTTTTTAAAGCCGCTCAACTAATTACTTGTGTATTGGGAGAATTAGTGAATGGCAACACCAACTTTAACACCGGCGAGTACAACCAGCGAAGTTATACTGACATCGACGGGATCGACCTCTTTAGTGTCGGCAACCCTTCCGTATGGTATTTATGTCTCTGATAATAACTTTTTAAGCGGCGCCGCAGAGCAAGTCTCCTATGTTTATAAAAAACTAGGCGGCGATATATTAGACATTGAAATAACGCCGGGAAATGTATACACTGCATATGAAGAGGCATGCCTAGAATACTCTTATTTAGTTAACATACATCAGGCAAAAAACTCGTTAGGCGACTTATTAGGAAATACAACAGCGTCGTTTGATCATGACGGTGAGATCTCAGGCTCAACGATTTCAAGTATTTCTTTAAAATATCCCAGATATACATTTCAGCATTCCCAACGTGCCGCAGAGGGAATGGCCACCGAGGCTGGTATAAATGGTGATTTAACTGTATATTCAGGGTCATTTACTGCAGTCGCCGATCAACAAGACTACGATTTGCAGTCCCTCATCTCAAGTTCTGTCAGTACGTTTGACGGCACAGACACAATTGCAAATAACAAGATCACAATTAGAAAAGTTTATTATCTTTCATCTAGGGCCCAATGGAGGTTCTATGCTTTTTATGGCGGCTTAAATGTAATCGGAAACATGTCAACCTATGGCCAGTACGCGGACGACTCAACTTTTGAGGTAATCCCAACTTGGCAAAATAAGCTGCAAGCAATTCAGTATGAAGACAGCATACAAACTAGAATTTCAAACTATTCTTACGAATTACACAATAACAAATTAAGGTTGTATCCCGCGCCCTCGGGCTTTTCAACTGATGATAAATTTTGGGTTCAATTCACAGTAAAGAAGGACGCGTGGGAAGAGCACTCAGATCGAAAGAACGGCACAGATGGCGTCAACAATATAAATACGCTACCTTACGCAAATATTCCATATAAAAATATTAATAGTATAGGAAAGCAATGGATTCGTAGGTTTGCTCTATCTTTGGCTAAAGAGATGTTGGGACATGTCCGAAACAAATTTGGCGGCTCTATTCCGATCCCGGGCGAGACACTCTCCTTAAACGGCGGCGATCTAGTATCGCAAGCGCAAGCGGAACAAAAAGACTTAAGAGAAGAATTAAAAACTGTATTGGATGAGTTGACTTATGCTAAGTTAGCAGAAAGGGATGCTGCCATGGCTGATAGTACCAGTAAAGCGCAGAGCTTTGTTCCTTTGCCAATTTTTGTGGGATAAACTAGATGGCGAATGAAAAAAAAGACAATTGGTCACAACCGGCCGCACCACCGCCGCCGTTATTTGTTGGTAAAAAAGAGAAAGATCTCATTAAACAAATAAGCAACGAGGTGGTTGAAAGGGTCGTAGGCCAAACTATTTTGTATTATCCGATCAGCGCAAAATACACAAATTATCACGAGGTGTATGGCGAGGCTATTGAAAAAACATTTTTGCCACCGGTTAGAGTATATGCACTGATAGCGTGGGAAGGCATAACTACGGAAACTGGTAAGTTTGGTATCGACAAAAAGTCATCGGTTACTGTACACTTTCACAAAAGAAGACTAACAGAAGATCAAGATCTTTTTGTTAGAGAAGGTGACTTTATTTTATATGGCACGATTTATTATGAGATAGTCGCACTAGATCAGCCACACCAGCTGTTCGGCCAGTCTGATACGAAGTATGAAATTGCTGCAAAGTGTATAAGAGCAAGGAAGGGAAAATTCAATGCCTCATAAAGTAAAAACACTTAAGCCATCGAACTTTGAAACTATCGACTCGGCAGTTTTTAACTGGATTGATAAGATTTTAGACATTTACTCAACTACAAACCAAGGGTGGAAAAAAGTTCATGTTATGTGGCTCACCGCAGAGCGTGCGGCCCAGAGAGAACGTCGCAGAACGAACGGCGCTGACGCACTGATCTTTCCAATGATATCTGTAGAGAGGACTTCAGTAGGTAAGACCGCAGTTGCTTCACGACCTATTCCCGGCAACGTTTTTCCAGTGCGCGATTATAGAAAAGGTTCGTATAGAATCCATAAGAGAATAAATCAGGAAAAAACGAAGAACTTTAGAAACGCAGATAGCATCGATATATATGGACAAAATAATTTTCCATGGAAAGACTCGTTTGGGAAAAAAATTCCAAATCAAAAAGTTGTTTATCAAACAATAACCGCGCCCATGCCGGTTTATTATGATTTATCATATACAATCAACATTAGAACGGACTATCAGCAACAGATGAATGAGATAATGCAGCCATTTATGGTCCTTGCCGGTGGTATCAATCAATTCATTTTAGAAAAAGATGGCTATTCATATGAAGCTTTTATTGAAGATAACTACCCTTCAGATAATAACGTTTCAAATCTTTCTGAAGAGGAAAAGAAATATGAAACAACAGTAACATTAAAAGTGCTGGGCTTCATTTTGGGTTCAGGAAAGAATCAAGAGACTCCAAAAATGGTGATACGTGAAAATGCCGTAGAACTCAAATTTCAGCGCGAAAGGGTTGTTCTTGGCGATATCAATGAGTACGGTATCGATGACAATAAAGACAAGGAACCACTGCGCCCTCGACACAAAGAGCCTTTCCCATTTGATAACTAGGGGGGTTTTGAGTTTGAAATTACTATTTACTATGTATAAGAGTACGGGAGAATTACAAGTATGAGTGCAAAGAAGTTTAGATTTGTTTCACCGGGCATTTTCTTAAATGAAATAGACAATTCTCAATTGCCCCGCGAGCCAAGAGACATCGGCCCCCTAGTTGTTGGTAGAACGCTGAGAGGCCCAGCAATGAGGCCCGTTCAGGTTGATTCTTTTTCAGATTTTGTTGACGTGTTTGGCGCCCCCCAACATGGTGGTGTAGGTTCAGATCCATGGCGAGACGATAATCAGTTGGCGCCTACTTACGCCTCTTACGCGGCCCAAGCGTGGCTTAAAAACTCACCAACCATTAATGTTGTCAGGCTTCTTGGGAAAGAACACCTTAACAAGTCTAGCGGCGGCGAAGCCGGCTGGAAGACGACAAATACCTTATCTACATCCGGAAAATTTCAGAATCATGGTGGCGGCGCTTATGGCCTGTGGATATTTAACGGCCCCGGCTTCGGCGCCAGCCGCACGGCCAGCAAAGTGACTGGTTCGCTGGCAGCGATCTGGTATGTCGATTCAGGTTCAATGGCATTAATCGGCACTGATATGGCTGGAGGAACAGTAACAAATCTTTCAGGTACGGCAAACTTAATCCAAGCTGACACGGCTGGTAATTTTACGGCAATGATTAAGGCTGGTTCGACGGAAAAGAAAATTACTTTTAATATGGGTTCATCTCATAAAAATTATATTCGAAAAGTTTTTAACACGAATCCCACGCTGACTAATAGCACGATTACTGCCGGCGCCGACGCACAAATATATTGGCTGGGTGAAACATTTGAGAACACTCTTTTACACCAAGTTGCCGGCACGAGCTATCTAACTATGTCTGCTGGTTCGACCGTGGAAACAGTAGAAAAAGTAACTGGCAGCAACGGCAACGCAGCCCCCAATTCAGCAAAATATATGGGTGTTATTTTAGGACTTAAATGCGGCGCTTCTGGCGAGCACGGCACAAGACAAACCCCATATACACAAGAGGAAGACGCTAACGGCAACCCTCAAACGGGATATTTCTTTGCACAAGACTTGGGTGGCGGCAGCGCGAAGGCTGCTTATGCTCCAGCTAACATGACAAAGTTATTTAAGTTCATTGCTCTTGATCATGCCGAGTGGGCTCAGAATAATATTAAAATTTCCATTACAAACATAAAATATTCAAAAGACGACTTTGATAAGTGGGGGCAGTTTGATGTACTAGTTAGATCGCTCAAAGATACAGATAAATCACTAACTGTTTTAGAAAGATTTAGCAATTGTAATTTAAATCCAGATTCTGTTAATTATGTTGCCAGAAAAATTGGCGATCAGTATGTTAAGTTTGATGCTACTGAAAGAGTCTTAAGGCCGCAGGGCGAATGGCCAAACAACTCTAAATATATTCGCATAAAGATGGGCTCTAACGCCTCAACTAACGCGGAAAACCTACCTTTTGGCACTTTTGGACCGATTAAATATAAGGCGGTTGAATTGAGCCCGTTCGTTACTGGCAGTTGGTCAGCCTCTTTTGGCGTTGCAGCAACAGCCAGTCCGGTTATTGGTTCCACGACCATTGCAAGACCACACGCTTACACCGGCCTACTTAAACACGCCGATTCGGGTTCTGTTTCGGGCTCATTTAAGAAGCAGATGAAGTTCTTGTTCCCACGAGTTCCTGCGCGCATATCCGCTTCACAAGATGGCCTTTCAAACAATAAAGACGCTTACTTCGGTGCCTACACCGGAAAGACAAAAGCAAATGGCAGATTCAACAATGATATCGTTGATCTTGTTAAGAATAAGGCCAGTGGTTTAAATCAGTTTACTGCAGAGACTAACTTTACAGAACACTCATGGGCTTTTTCACTTGATGAGATTGTTTCCTCGGCTAGTATCACTGCATCGGCCGGCGATTATTATTGGGTACCGGGCTCCAGAAACGCCGGCAAGGCTCTTAATAGCACCAGTTCAGGAGGCTCATATAAGGACATCTTGGATAAAGAGATTTATTCATTCACCGCTCTATTATATGGAGGCTCGGACGGCTTAGATATAACGGAAAAGGATCAGTTTAGAAGTTCGGGACTCGAAGACAAAACAGAGCTTTCTAATTATGCCTTTAATAGTACAAAAGAGGCCATAGACATCTGTAGAGACCCAGAGTTTGCTGATTATAACTTAATGTCAATGCCCGGGCTGTACCACGAAGGGTTAACTACTCACATAATTGAGACTGTCGAATCTAGAGCGGACGCCCTTGCTGTAATCGACCTCAAGGGTGACTTTACACCAGAGGAAGATGGTACGGCCAAAGCCTATGGCGCGGTTACTACAACGGTCGATGCCCTCAAAGCGCGTGGCTTAAATTCAAGCTATGCTTGTGCATACTACCCTTGGGTACAGATCAGAGACACAATTAACGGCAACGTCGTTTTTATGCCCCCTTCTGTAGCTGCGATCGGCGCAATGTCGTATACTGATCGCGTCCGCGCCCCATGGTTCGCACCAGCCGGCTTTAACAGAGGTGGCCTATCAAGTGGAGTCGCCGGCCTGCCGGTGATTAACGTAACTCAAAAGTTGACTTCAAAAGAGAGAGATACTCTTTATGATGCAAATATTAACCCAATTGCTTCCTTCCCGAATGAAGGTATTGTGATTTTTGGGCAGAAAACGCTTCAGATCACAAGAAGCGCTTTAGACAGAATTAACGTTCGCAGGTTGTTGCTGTATGTTAAGAAGGGAATTGCCAGAATAGCTTCAGACATTTTGTTTGAGCCAAACGTACAAGAGACGTGGGATAGATTCATAGGCAGAGCAGAGCCGTTCTTAGCAGACGTTAAAGCTCGCTTCGGCCTGACTGATTATAAGTTAATACTGGATAAAACCACCACGACGGACGATCTAATTGATCGCAACGTTATGTATGCAAAGGTATTCTTAAAGCCGGCCAGAGCAATTGAATTTATTGCTGTTGACTTTATTGTCACAAATACCGGAGCAGCATTTGAGGATTAACACTAATTACTAGGAGTATTAGGAGAAAAGTAGATGCCAAAACAAGCAACACCGTTACCCCAGTGGCAAACGCCAAATATTGAGCCAAAGCGTAAATTTAAATTTATTCTGACCTTTGGCGATATTCCAGCTTGGGTTGTCAAGACCGCCGGCCGGCCAAACTTGACTCTAACAGCCGGTGCCACGCATCAGTTTTTAGCACACGAGTTTAAATTCCCGGGCAGAGTTCAATACAGCGATATACAAATTGTACTTGTTGATCCCATCGACCCAGATGTTGCTTCTGTAATGTTTAAAATGTTTAAAGACGCCGGCTACGTTGCTCCATCAGAATGGACGATGGACAACCAAGGTTGGAAAATAAGCCCTTCTAAGCTTAAATCGATCGACGCGACCAAGGGCGATATTGCCATCAAGACGATCGATTCAAGTGGCCGCGACGTTGAAAAGTGGACTTTAAAGAACGCTTGGGTCAAGGAAGTCAACTACGATGATGTTGGATATGACAGCGAAGATTTAATGAGCATTACAGTTACGCTAACATTTGATTACGCCAGCCACGAAGTTTTTTCCGCTGAGTGATAATTACTAATAGGATGCTAACCAACGACCGATTAATTGAGACACAGGCTCAACAATCATTTAGATTTTATTTAAGAATAAATGATTTCCCTGTAGCCTATATAAGCAATGTATCTCGTCCATCATACACGATATCCACAGCGCCATACAAACTATTAAATCATTATTTTAATCACCCAACGGAAATTAAATGGAGTCCAATAAACTTTACAATAAGAGAGATATTCTCTAGAGACGTAAAAGAAACTATCGCGGCCCTTACAATGGGGAAACTATTAGATAGGGCATATGATTACCCGGATAATATAGATGAAACCGCTTTAAAAGATCTTAGTAAAAAAGATCTGATGACTTCCCTAGGAAGAGTCTCCATTCAAATGCTAACACCAGAAGGGGAAATGTACGAAGAGTGGAAATTACACGGTGCTTTCGTGACTGATGCAAAATTTAGTGAAGTAAATTATAACTCTCAGGACTTAACAGGAATTGGAATTACGGTATCATATGATTGGGCAGAGTTAATATATCATAAAAAATAAGAGGAGATAATGAGAAACCAAGACAGACTTAAACAAAACACGCCAGACCCCGCCGCACAAGTAAATCATCAATATACACCACCAACCGACATAGTAAAACTACCATCTGCTGGAAAGTTTTATTCCAAAGAACACCCACTTCACAAAGTTGAAGAGGTTGAAGTTGGATTCATGACGACAAAGGAAGAGGACATATTGGTGTCTACGGCATATGCAAAACAGGGCAAGGTTATAGATAAACTCGTTGAGAGCTTACTTCTAAAGAGTGTAAAAGCAGATACTCTATTGCCGGGCGACAAAAGCGCTATTTTAATAAATGCTAGAAAAAACGCTTATGGTCCAGAGTATAAAATCCAAATATCGTGTGCGATATGTGATCACCCCAATAAGCATGCAGTCGATTTAGACGCCGTTGGGATAAAAGAGAACAACCAAGAGGATGTAGAGTTCACCGATCGGGGTACGTTTATTATCAAATTACCAAAAACCCAAGCAAACATAGAGCTTAAGTTTTTAACCAGCGAAGATGAAGAAGAAATAGAAACAAGAGCCAAACAAAAAGCGCAACACAACTTGCCAGAAACTTTAGCTTCCGATCGCTTACGCCAACTGATAGTTTCAGTAAATGGCGCCGAAAACATCTTGGTCATAAATGACCTTGTTTCAAAACTACCAATTGCTGATTCTTTATTTTTGAAAAGAAAATATTCTCAAATTGTACCAGATATTGATTTTGTGTATGAAGTTGTGTGCACAAACTGTGAATATGAAAACAAGGGGGTCGTGCCTGTCTTGGCAGACTTTTTTTGGCCTGACGAGTAAGTATATTGACAGCGTATATGAATTGTTCTTTTATATGAAGCAAAAGGGCAATTGGAACTTCTTTGAACTTTACGCTCTTCCAATTAAGCTACGTGACTGGTTTTTTCAACGCATGATAAAGTTCTTTGAAGACTCGGTGAAAGACGAAAGTTAATTTTACTGTTGAAAACTATTTATAGGGCAGGGGGTAAGATTAAATGGCAGCATCGGCGGAATATAATCAATTTCTTCAGGCGATTGCAGACGGCTCGCTCTCCAAAGCCAAGTCGCTCTTGTCCGGTCTTAGCGGTGGCGAAAGGACCAAGGCAGCTAGGGCAGTAGCTAGACTAGAAAAAACAATCGCCAGCGGCAAGAAGTCGGATAAAACCGGCACTAGCGCACCAAAAAAAGCGGTAAGTTTTGTAGAATATATTGATCAGTTAAATGTCGGACTTTCAAAAAGCAACGCCGCGTTTGCCAACAACACCAAGGCGCAGTCCGATGCACTTAATCAAATAGTTAAATATAGCACCCAAGTTAGAGACTTGGGTTTTAATTTACAACAGACCACAGATCGATTCAACACCTTATCAACTGTGTTGAACAGCAAAGTGCGGAAAGGGTTTGAAAAGACCCAAGGGCAATTAGTTAAGCAGACCATGATGTGGGAACGAATGGGCGTTCAGATCGAGACTTCAACAGGGTTGATAAATGACTTTGATACTACCATGGGAATGTCAACAAGAGAAATAACGACATTCGGAAGAACAATGACCAATTTTGCTGTCAACACCGGACAGGATGTTAATCGAATTTTTAAGGACATGGCTGCCAACATGCACCTGTTTCATGATAATTTAGACAATGCCGCCGCCCAAAAGAATGCCTTTATGTTCCAGAGGCGCGCCCGAGCTATGGGAATGGAAATGGGCAAGCTGCACGGCATCATGGGTAAGTTTGAGAATCTCGACTCAGCCCAACAGACCGGCGCACAACTAAACGCTGTACTTACTTCGCTGGGCGGCAGCTTTGACGCGGTAAAGGCATCTGCGATGGACTACCCGGAAAGAATGAATTACATTGTTCAATCCATTCAGAAAGTGGCGCCTAGGCTGAAGAGCGCCGCCCCACGCGTTCAGCGTGCTTATATGAACGCCTTCACCGCCGCGGGCTTCGGTCCGACAGAAGTTAGAAAGCTGATCAACTTTGATGCAAATCAATTAGCGGGCAGTGGTGTGCCCGGGCCCATGGGCATTGCACAAGAAAGGACTCTAGCGCAACGGATGACTGGGGTGGGACAAATGAAAAGCGCAACCTTTGGAATGAGCGGCAACGAAGCTATGGCAGTGGGCGCGGGCGTCGCCGGTATACCCCAAGGCCAAATAGTGGCGGTGGGGAAAGAGATGGCCGCCACCATGGGACAAGGGCTAATAAATAAGATAGCCGGCGCCGTTGAAGAATCTTCAGAGGTTATCACCGCAGCATTGAACAAACAAATGGATGACTCCGGATTTAGAAAGAAAATAGAATTATTTTTAGAGACTATGATGACATTTGTAAAAGATACAAACGCTATCAACGCGTTACAGAAAACACAAATTAGAGAGATAAAACATGGCCCCGCGCCGTGGTAGTCCGGCAGAATAAAGGAGAATATGAACAATGGGTTGGAAGGATAATATAAATAAGGCGGCTAATCTAGGACAGGATTTTGCCAAGAAAGCTGGGCGCATGGAGGGTCGTTTTATTGGCGGCTTAGATACCCGCGCCGGCACGCTCGGCGCCAGTGCACCAGAGCCAGATCCAACCCTTAAGACCGCCGATACCGGCGAGGTAGCTTTACGAAATAGTTTAGATTTTTCAGATATTCACTTTACTTTTCCGACCACTGCCGGGCTAACTGGCAAGTCTGGAAAGTTTCAGCGCTTGAGCTTCCCGGCTTATATAACAGCGTTTGCCGACAGCTTCACTCCCAACTGGACTTCAACGGCCGTCTTTGGACGAGCAGATGCAATTCCAACTTACTCTAACACGACACGAGCAATAACTTTAGGGCTTATGATTCCTTGTTTTAGTAAGGCTGACGCAAATGAAAATTTGAAAAAGTTAAATATGCTTATAAAGAGTTTATACCCGGGTTATGAAGAGGTTAATGCTTCTGGGCAAAAGGTTCTTGATAGCCCGCCGCTGGTTCGAATTAAATTCGCCAACTTACTTATTAATCATAAAAATCCAGCGAAGGGTCTGTTGGGATATATCACCAGCTTTTCTAGTGATTTTGGAATCCAGCCAAAAGGTGTTATATTGGACAAAGATAGCACAGGCGGCTATTTATTGCCACGGGCTATTGGGTTCAACATCTCTTTTAGCCCACTACACGAATCAACAATAGGGTGGAACAACTCAACCGGCGGCGAATTCTATGGAAACGAAAACTTTCCATACAATGTTCGAAAGCAAGCCCATGAAGAGGTCGCCAAGGCCGACCCCGGGATTGGACTTGGAGATGAATATAATGAGGCATCGATCTTAGGAGAATAAAATGGCTGATTCAAGGTATAAAAAAACAGATATCCTTGTCAATGACGACATAGGATATAAGAAAGAGTTTAAGTCAAGATACGATGACAGAGATGCCATTCGTCATTATGAAACTCTAGATATGAATTATCCTACGCCCGATGAGATAAAACTATTAACCTTTGCCAATCATATATGGAAGTTGGGTGATCGCTATTATAAACTATCTCATGTACACTATGGTCATTCCAAATATTGGTGGGTGATTGCTTGGTTCAACAAGAAACCCACGGAACAGCACGTCAAAGTGGGTGATTTAGTTAAGATTCCCCTCCCCTTGAATGATGTTCTAAAAGTATATGGATATTAAAAATGTCTAAAAAATCTACATTCTTCTTGCCGCGCAAGCTGACGCCACAAGGCTGGTTAACAGAAATGCTATTGGGTCAGATATACAGGCCAGAGAACGAAGAGCTTAAAAAGTTGATTTATGGCGAACATGAAAAGCATAAGGTTGATGCATCGTTTAAGAACGCCCGGGGAAAACTAATAACTTTTCACCCCAAACATAAAAATAATTTTGAGGAAAAACTGCCGACACTATCACCCTCATCAGCCGGCAAAGTAGGCAATGTTATTGCTGATGCTTTGGTTACTACTGGAAAGTTTTTATCTGAGACAAACCCAAAAATGAGATATGCGGAGTTTCTTCTAAACATGACTCCCGCTCAACACGCTGCTCTAATACCTTATATGACATTTTTTACTAAGACGCGTCGACCGGCAGAAGAGTCTGTTCGTGACAAGCCCGGGCACAAGAATCACAACCCATGGCAAAGAAAAGATATTATTTTTAAAGAGTTTGTAGACGAGGAGTTTATTCTGAACAACCAGTTTGCTAGGGTTGGTTCTGCTGGCATTAAACAAATGACAGTAAAAAGGGAATTTCCCAGTTGGGGCCTGAGTAACTCCTTCTATTTTGAGGTTGAGTTTTATTTTAGCAGTATGAAAGCCTTTGCCGAGGGACACCCAATTGATCTGCTTCGCGGCTGGTCTAAGAAAGACTACCTTAAGCTGATCATTCCCAAGGGACAAAGAACTAAATGCGATGGCTTAAAAACAGTTGAAGTGATGGAAGAGAATCTGTATGTTGAATATGGGTGGAAGTTTAAAAAGGATACTCCGGACGAGTTGGTGCCTTTTGATGTTAGACAGGTCTTTAGAGAAGAAGAGCGAAAAGTGTTTAATATAAGGTGGACAAAACACGATTTTAAATTTGGCGAAAACGGTGAAATTAACTTAAACGTAAGCTATCAGGGCGCCCCTGAGTTTACGGCATATGCTGAGAGTGAAAAGAATGACGTTCTAGAAATTGTTGATCTTACAAAGATTGGTAAAATTAGCGTAGAAAAAAAGACAATCAAAGCAACGATGGACGAGCTAAAGGAGCTTAAAGAAGAGGCAAAGAAAGTCGAAAACTTTTTCAATGATTGTTCCGGCACCGAAAAAAGACGCCGCGAGTCCCTGTCCGCGGAAAAGCGCAAAGAAGAGGCTAAGCTTCTAGAAGAAATTAAGAAAGAAGGTAGACATAAAATTTTATTTTTAAACAAAAGAATAAACAGAATTAAGAAAGCAACCGCGCTAACTCTACAACAGATCATATTAGAAATAATTGCTCACGAAAATCAGCTTTTTAAAGTCAGTTTTTCACAAACCGCTGCTGCCGCCGGCGCCTCCCCAAACTTTGTTTTAAACACTGCAGTTAGTACAGTTACATCTAGAAAGTCAATGAAGGCTAAAGCTTTATCGGACATAAAAGAGTTGGGCACGTCCGGAACATCAAATTCGGGTTTAAGCGAATACCTTAAAAAGAGTGGAGTTACAATATCAAAAGATTCAGAATTCAGCTTAAAAGAGGTCGTAGACGAGATATCTGCTATAATTGAAAAGAAAGAAATAACAGGAAAATATATTCTGCGACTTTTGAACGGCGGCGATATTAAGGCCACCGGAGTAGATTATAAGAATGAGCTAGAAAAAAGGCTACATGCCATGTTATGTGCTTTGACAAACTGCGGCCATGGCGCCGACGAGGATACTGGCGGCTTGGGACAGATTGATCGCACTTTTGGCAACTTTATGTTTTTTCCGCTTAAAGCTCTAATATCGGCGATGTTTGAGCTCCTAGGCGAAGAAAAACGAAATATTATGCCGACCGTCGCATTTGGAAATATGATCATTCGCGCTCTAGACAAGGAAATGTGGGTTAATATTGGAGATGTTTTAATCGAGGTGGGCGTTTACAAAGAGTGGTTCTTCAAACATGTTGAGTCTGTTGGCAGAAGTAAATGGACGTTCGGCAATTTTATGGATAGTGTGGTATACGATTTAATGCCGCGAGCCCTGCAGTCGCCTAACACAAACTTCGGAAACATCGTTAAGGAACCATATCAGGTCGGCAGCCCGGGCTGGGCGACCTCATGGGCAAGCGGGGTGTTGTCACAAGACCCGAGCAAGGATTCGGCCGCCTCACATAATGCGCTCGCGGCTTTAGCAATGGAAGTTAAAAAGAAAGATGACGAAACAGACACATCTCTATTTTATTATAGACAAAAATCCAGCCCAAGTGTCAATGATACAGAGGCTGTCGGCCCTTTAATGACAGACATGGGCCAGCGCACATTTAATCGATGGAAAGACCACAGCGACGGGATGTACCATTTGATGGTGGGCGAGGACCGGGGGATTCTTAGACAAATAGACTTTAGTTATATGGACAACTCGGCTTTGCGAACCGCACTGTGGTTAGAAAACTTGGTCGACAGCGCCGCAAAATTCTTGAAACAGCCATATCAAGCCAGCCCCACAATGATCGGGAACAATCTTTTTAATAAAGGTCGTTTTTTCGTTATTTCTCATAATCCTTTAGGGATAAGCGACGAAGACGATCCGGGTATTAGAGGTTATTATCGAATTAATTCTGTAACAGACGTGATTTCTGTAGGGCAGTATACTACTTCTGTCGAGGGCTTTAATATGGGCCACAACTTTGACGAAAAGAAAAATAAAAAACCAGAACAGGACTTGAAAGCGAAAAAGGCTAAGTTTGGAATTCATGCAGAGCATAATATTGTTAAATATATTACTGAAAGTTTGATTTTAGACGAAAAAATAGCAAACCTCTATTTTTCGAAAAAAGTAGAGTTTAAACGCGTCAATGAGCTTCCTACATCAAAGGGGGAGTGTAAAGGGGTTGATGCCACTTGGAATGAAAAAGAAAAGAAGTGTAAGTGCTCGCCCAAGCGCACGTTTTCAAATGGCAAGTGCAGCACTCAAGAAGAAGCTGCGGAGTATAAAAAGCAACGCAAAAAAGCACTTGAAAAAAGAGACGAAAAGCAGGAAAAAAATAAATGACGTTGGAAGTTGAATTCAATTTAGCCAAGCTTGAAGAAAAGACAGAAGTCAAGCAATCTATAGTTTCCAAACAAGAGGCTGTAAAACAATCAATTGTTGATAAATTTGGGAACATTTCCAACATAGAAAAAGGCGCCTCTGCGAAACAGCTATACCAAGACCGGATAAACTTCAGACAGGCATATAATGACTTTGAAACCAATTCAATTGATACTTGGTATCGTAATCCGCTTTACGGAAAAGTGAGCCGTCACGGCCTCGTTGCCGGCATTGAGAATACCCCGTTGCAAGAAGATATGCTAAGGAAGCTTCTAGAATTACACGGAAAATCTGAAGGGAAAGAGAAAGAGCCAGAATGCGGAGAAGATCCAAAAGATGGCTGGTCGAAGAAAGACTCTTCAGTTGTCGCCGGCCTCAGAGATCTTCTAGGTGAACCGGGACAGGAGACAATCCCCCTCTTTATTGTTTCTGCGCTGACCGACGTTGAAAAGCTCTTTCAAAATCGCTACAAGCCAAAAGATAGCTTGATCAAGCAGATTAAAATAGCGAAAGGGTATAACAAGAGAAATCAAGCCTTCCAGAACAACTTAGAACAACTCTATAGTAATTTTACAGAAACAAAACTATCTTTTTATGCTAATGATCCTGCCATCAAGAACATTGATGACTTTTATAATATCTTTAAGAGATATATAACAAACACAGACTTAACAGTAACGTTTGCCGGCTTTATGGAAAGCAAATTTAGCACTCCATACAGCAGCGGCCTCGTATATGACTTATTTGACGGAGATATAACCTCTGATCAAGAAAAGATTAAATTTTACGAAGATCCAAATTTTGAATTATTTAAATATGCTCTGAATATGCACGGCTTTAAGATCGATCCAAATATTCCTTGGCGAGCAATTGCCGATGTGACCTCCGATAAGATGTGGCCGTATATTTCTGTTTGGCAGCTACCAAAATATGCAGGGACAACTTTTGATAAAGTGGAGATAGAAGATGTGTTTTCAAAGCTTTTCACCCCTTTTGCAAACTATGGTAACTTCAAAGAAAAGAGCACCAGCTTTGTCAACACTATTACTGATATGTATAACGATTTTATTTCGCAAAATCCAGAATATGTAAAAATTATTGCAAACAAACCAGCTTCTATTAAAAGAGAGCCGCTAAATAAATTGCTGGAAAAAAAGTGGATAAAGTGGTACGCTGAAATCAGGAATGTAGAGAAGAAAAGCCCAGTCGGTTCTAAAAAGCTAAAAAGAATAGCCAACAAAGCACACCACATTTACTTAGCTGGTCTGCCTGATAACAAATATCTAGTTTCTATGGCAATTGAGTATGTTGAATATGCTCTGGGCGCCCTCGCATTGAAGGCCGGCAAGATAAATAAGAGCTTGACAATCAGGGAAGAAAGTATTATACTTATTCCTGACCTGTTAGAGTTTTAATGATTTTTCAAACATTTGATTATCCAACTAAGTGTAAAAAAGTTTATGCCGGTGGCACTCTTTGTAGTGAAGCCCCCCAGAACTTAAGCGGCACTTGGGAATTTAGAGCCGACACTCCTGCCGGCGTCGAATTCGCAAAGCTATACTGCAACGGAAAAAATATTCATGAGATGTGTCCAGAGCATCTACAACAAGAGTGGCAAGAAATAACAGGCAAGTGGAAAGCTCACTTGAACGCCTTTATACAGGCGAAGATTTCGCTAGAAGAGCACTGCATATACGAATTAGTACCACAACATTTTTTTTTGGACTTCTGTAGAGTAAAGAATCAGATAACGGAACATGTTTTAGAGAACCATGATAGGCCAAAGAATTATAATTTTTTATTGAACTTGGCCGCTCTGAGCGAAAACATAAAAACACAGCCGTTAAATTTAAAAACAAGCAAGCTAAGCGGCCTAAACCATCATACTGCAACTAGAAACTTCTTGAAAAAGCTCAAAAAGACTGAAAAGAGCATAAAATACAATATTTTTGGTACTAAAACCGGCCGCCTCACGACCGAGCCAAACTCTTTTCCCATTCTGACACTTAAGAAAGAATTCCGCTCTATTATAGAGCCAAACAACGACCTATTTGTTGAGTTAGATTTTAACGCTGCTGAACTGAGGACGTTGTTATCTCTGATGGACAAAGAACAGCCAAAGGGGGATATACACGACTGGAATGCCAAGAATGTGTTTCGTGGCATAGAAAGGAAGCAAGCTAAAGAGCGGATATTCGCTTGGCTATATAATCCAGACTCCAAGGATCATTTAGCAAATGGGACTTATGATAAAAAGGAAGTAAAAGAAAAATATTGGGATGGTAAAATAGTAAAGACGCCATATGGCAGAGAGATAGAGGCTGATGGCTTTCACGCTTTGAACTATTTGATCCAAAGTACGACAGCAGATATGGTTTTGAGACAAGCGGTTAAGGTCTACGACCTACTTAAAGGTTCTAAATCACATATAGCCTTTATGATTCACGATTCGCTAGTAATTGATTTGGCGAAGGAGGACATGGGGTTGTTAACGAAGGCACTTAAGGTGTTTTCGCAGACTGATCTAGGAGAGTTCAGCGTTTCAACTCAAGTTGGGAAGAATTTTGGTGAAATGAGGAAAATAAAATGGACATAGTTGGCTTTGGTAAAATTGGTTGCGCCGTTGCAAAGCAATTGGCTGATCGCCCCCAATATAACGTTTTTTATATAGATACCGGCCTTGTCGGCCTCAACTGCTATGCTTTACCAGACAGCAGCAGCGCAGAAGAAGCCGAAGAGAAGACGCCTAATTTTTTGCAACTTGTAAAGAAGGTTGACGAACGCTTATTCTTTTTTTGTAGCGGCCATGAAATCTCTAGTGGCTCCATTTTGGCGACGCTGGAACAATTCAAAAGTTTGAAAATCAATGTTGTATATATTCGTCCAGATTTGGACTTACTTAGCGAAAAAGAAAGGCTACAGGAAAAGGTTACGTTCAATATATTGCAGCAATACGCCAGATCCGCGCTGTTCGAAAAGATCGTTCTAATAGACGACCGACGCGTAGCCAATATTTTAGGAAACCTATCAATTGTAGAGTATCGTCAGAAAATCAACTCATTTGTCGCCGATTCTTTTCACATGGTGAACTACTTTAAAAATAGCGAATCTATTATGAGTAGCATATCGCCCCCTCGCGAAATTAATAGGATTTGCACCATTGGTATATTTTGCATGGAGACCGGGAAAGAAAAGTACTTTTTTGATTTGGACTATCTTCGCGAAAAGCAGTTCTATTTTGCATTTGGCGAAGAGACGCTGAACAAGGAAAAAAACCTTCTGAATAAAATTAGCACACAGATAAAAAACGCTGGACAATCTGAGTTTACTAGTGTATCATATGATATAACAGCGACGACATATGAGGAAAATTTCACATATGTTGAAGCATACACAAATTTCATTCAGGGTGAAAAAAACAGTTGACAATAGCTCAGAATGAGGTATACTTATAGTGCGGGCTGGGAAAACAACCCAGCCTATAATTTCTAAGGAGAAAATAAAATGGCATTAGATTTGAAAAAGATGAAGCAGAAGCAGGTTGCGCTGCAATCAAAAGGCAACGGTAAGCGGTGGTTCTGGAAGCCGCAAGACGGCGATCAGACGATCCGCATCG
>Ga0315339_1000762_pt1 | contig 35244 bp, 22 predicted proteins | sample ASW17metaG_FD_204514 | JGI IMG/M metagenome (GOLD analysis project Ga0315339, IMG submission 204514) | Ammonia-oxidizing marine archaeal communities from Pacific Ocean, United States - ASW #17 | ecosystem: Environmental > Aquatic > Marine > Oceanic | place: USA: California | collected 2016-12-05 | reverse complement strand
GGAGCGCGGTGGCCGCGCCAAGCGACTCTTCCGCCTCGAGCCCGAGGGCGTCGCGGCCCTCGAGCACGCCCGCGGCGCGTTCATGGCGTTGTGGGAGGGGTTCGAGCCCGGCGCGCTCGATCGCTAGCCGGTCGTGCTGGAAGTGGCCTGCTAGCCGGGCAACAACCCGTCATTCGTTCTCGGTTTTGTAGGGATGCCCTTGCGGACATCGCGCGCACCCGATTTCCTCGGTGCGGGCATCAACGCGATCATGCTCGCCTTGTACTCTGCTCGGGAGATCGTTGAGGTTCCCCGACCATTCCACGCCGAGGTTTTCGTGAGAGCTATTCTAGTCGCCGTAATTATTCTACCCGCCGCTGCGGTTCTGGCCCTGTCCGCCGACAAGCGGGCCATCATGCTCCCCGGAGCGAGCACCGATCTGCCCTTCAGCCACGCCGTCTGGACGGGCGACTACCTGTACACCACGGGGTCGCTTGGAAGGATTCCCGGCGAGGGATATCCCGACGGGATCGAGGCGCAGACGCGACAGACGTTCGCCAACCTCGAGCGCGTTCTCGAGGCCGCGGGCTCGGATCTGTCACGAGTGGTCAGCCTCAGCGTGTTTCTGAGCGACGATCGCCACTACGAGGCCATGAACGCGGTCTTCCGGGAGGTCTTCCCTGACAACGCCCCGACGCGGACCACGGTGCGCACCGATCTTGCCTCGACCGCCGGCCTCATCGAGATGTCGATGGTGGCGGTGCGACAGGGCGTCCAGCTGCGTCGGATCACTCCGCCAGGCTGGCAGCCCTCGGGCCCGGGGTACGCCTACGGGATCCTCGCCGGCGACACCCTGTTCCTGTCCGGGGCGGTATCGACCGACCCTGCCGAGGGGACGCTGGTGGCCGGGGGCATCGGCACTCAAACGGAGCGCACCCTTGACAACATCGGCCGGGTTCTCCAGGCGGCGGGCATGAGCTATGACGACCTCGTCGCCAACCGCGTCTACCTGCGCGACGCACGTCACTTCGACGACATGAACGCCGCCTACCGCGCCGTGTTCACCGAGGCCCCACCGGCGCGTGCCACGATGCGCGCGGGAATGATGCATCCCGATCTGCTGGTGGAGATCCAATCGGTGGCAGTCAAGGACGCAGGACGTCAGATTGCAGGTGACGCCAACCCCGCCAGCCCGTACTCCCCGTCGATCGTCGCCGGTGGAAGACAGTTTCTGCAGGGAATGACCGGCTGGGATGAGTCAGGCTACCCGGCCGGCAACATCAAGGCGCAGACGCGCATGGCCATCGAGAGGATCGAGGTGACGCTGGCGGCGGCCGGGCTCGGACTCGACGACATCGTCAACAGCAACGTGTATCTATCCGACCTGCGTTACTTCGCGGATATGAGCGAGGTCTATCGCGATCTCATTCCCTCACCGCGGCCTGCCCGCACCACCGTCGAGGCCGTGCTCATGGACCCCGACGCGTTGGTGGAGATCATGGTTGTTGCCGACGCGGAAGCAAGGTCCTCTCGGTGAGGTCGACGTGAACGGCCGCGCCAGCAAGGTCGCGGCTGCCGCATGCACGACGCTGCTGTGCATTGCCGCGGCCAGGCGACATTGTAGAGGGCCTACAGGCGCTGAGGCTCGCGCCGGACAATTACATTAGACGGCACTCGATGCCGTACGTCGCGCCCCGGCCAGGCCCGCTACTCTGTGTCGATGTCCGCCGAGCTCACCGTTGCACCGCGCCCCAGCGATCGCCGCATCATGGTCGCGTGGATTTCCCTGGCGTGTCTCTGGGGCACCACATGGTTGGCGATCCGCATCGGGCTCGACGACCTGCCGCCGTTCACCTTCGCAGGTACGCGCTTTGCTCTTGCCGCCGCCTTGGTGGGGGCACTGCTGGTGTTCCGCATCCGGCGCCGGCGGCGCAGCGGCGCCGGCGACACCCCCTTCGGAGCCATCGATCCAACTCCGTCGGAATGGCGCCGTCTGCTTGCCGCCGGTGTGCAGGTGTTCGCTGTCGGCTATGGCCTGCAGTTCTGGGGTCAGCAGTTCGTGCCCTCGGGTCTGGTGGCGATCGTCTACTCCACCGTGCCGGCGGTGGGGATGATCTTTGCCCGGCTGCGTGTCGGCGAGCCGGTCACGCCGCAGCGGGCCTTTGGCCTCGGCGCCGGCATAGCCGGCGTGTCGCTGATCTCCTACGGCCAGATCCAGGGGGGAGGAGCGATGGTGACCCAGGGCATGCTGGCGTTCGTCGTCTCGGTGCTGTGCTACGGCAACGCCTCGGTCACGGTGCGTTCGCTCGGTGCGCGTCTCGACCCGCTGTTCATCACCATGGTGCAGATGAGCCTCGGCGCTGTCGCGCTGCTGGGTGCCGGCTTCGCCCTCGAGGGCTCGATCTCGGTCAACTGGACACCGACGGCGATGGGCGCGATGGCCTGGTTGGTTATCGCCGGCTCGGCGCTGGCCTTCTACCTGCTGTACTGGCTCTTGCGTTACCTAGAGACCACCAAGGTCCTGTCGGTGTTGCTGGCAGACCCGCTGATCGCACTGACGCTGGGCTGGGCGTGGTTTGGGGAAGCGTTGGGGAGCATCGAGACAGCTGGTGCGGTACTGGTGCTTGGCGGTCTGTACCTGGTTCTGTCGGCGGGCGGCAGCGGTCAGGACGCAGCGGCAACCTAGCCTTCGATAGCGCCACCAATCTCACGTAGGTGCCGGCGGAATCTGTAGCCCGGTTCCTCATCGCGTCGCTCCAGGTATTCACCGAAGCGCAGTTGCTCGCGCAGCGTCGTGCCGACCGCGAACGGGCATCCATTGCTTTCACCACGGCCTGCTAGGCGGCGTCAGTAGGAGCCAGGCAGCTAATTGACACAGCGGTGACACAACCTCCGCAAGAATCGAGGAACTTTCTGGCAGAGTCGTCGTCTAACTTGGCAGGCGGGCAAGAGCGCGCTGGCCCTGGTTCCTCTTGGACGCAATGGGGAGCGGCCTGGGACCATAGCTGGCGCGCTGTTGGCCGGCTCCTCTTTCAGTACGGTTTCAGCAGAGAATCCAGAAAGTGGGGCTAGCCGATGTCAGGATAGGCGAATCTTCTCCAGAGCCCGAGTCAGAGCCAGAGCGAGATCCCGATCGAGTTCGTCAGAGGCTTTTGCGCTGGCGAGCTGGACAGCTTGGAAGAGCCTCTCTCCTCCGACCTGCGATTCCAGGGTCCGCTCTTTCGCTCCGATTGTCGCGCTTCGTATCTCGGGAGCCTGTATCGGGCCGCCGCCCCCTGCGGCCTACAAGATCCTCCGCGTGTTCGCGTCACCGGATGGGGTCTGCGTGCTCTACGAGTACGGTTAGCCTGATCGACCGGTCTTGGTCTCCCAGTTCAACCGCTTCTCCGGCCCTCGGATCTCCGAGATCCTTCTGGTCTTCGATACGCCGGTAGCCGACAAATTCCGGAGCTGCTGAGCCTGCTATCACCGCATCCGCCGGCGGTAGTACGGAGCTCGCGACCGAAAGGCAATTGCACGCTGTTGAGGCAGCGGTGGGGCCCGCGCCCGTCGTGTTCGATGCGCACTGCCCTCGCCTGATCTAGTCGGAGCCGGCGAAGGAATCGAGAACGGAGAGGGCGCGGTCGATATCGGCGGGTGTGTTGTAGAGGTGCGGGGCCACCCGCAGCGCGCCGTTTCGGAAGGCGATGTCCACGGCTGCGGCGCTGAGGGCCGCATGCACATCGCGGTTGCGACTCGAATCGCGGTGCGAGATGAAGACCAGCGTCGAGCGTCGCGGCCCGTCCGGGAGGCTGAGTAGCTCGAAGGCTTCCGGGAGTCCGGCGATGAGCCGCGATATGAGCGTCTGGTCGTGGGCTCGAACCTCCTCGATGCCGAGCTCCAGCAGGTGCTCGACCGCTGCCGCGAGGGGTTTGAAGTTGAAGAAGTTCGCCGTGCCGAACACATCAAAGGCGCGGGCACCGAGACCTTCTTTTAGCTCGACATCCACGACCGCATCACCCAGTTGTTCCTGAGTCTGCATGGCGAGCCAGTACGCCTTGACCTCCCGGAACTGCTCGCGCAGGTCCGGACGCAGCCAGCAGATCCCCGTGCCGTAGGGGCCGCACAGCCACTTATGCCCGGCGCTCACCAGCCCATCGATCGGGGCGCTGCGCGTATCCAGCGGCGCGGCTCCGAGGCCCTGCGTCGCATTCAGGATAAAGGTGATACCACGCTCCTGACAGATGTTCCCCAGCCCCTCCAGATCGATGGTGTAGCCGGAGAAGGAGTGCACCCAGGTGGTGCACAGCAAACGGGTTCGTGGCCCGAGCGCAGCGAGGAGATCCTCCGGTTCGATGACCGTTTGCGCCGGGCGAATGCGACGCACGGTCACATCGCGGCGTTGTTCCAGGGCGAGCCAGGGGAGGATGTCGGCGGGGAAGTCACCTGCCATCACCAGCACCTCGTCGCCGGCTTCCCACGGAAACGCCTGGGCGACCAGGTGCAGGCCATATGAGGCGCTATTGGCGAGGATGATCTCCTCGGCCGGCGCATGGATCAGCTTGCCCACCGCGGTGCGAAGGCGATCGGGCACGCCTCGAAAGCGCTCCGGTGTGAGATTGCGCGGCGACAGCTTCCACTCGATCGCCTCACGTGCCTCGGCGGCGGCGGCGAGAGGGAGCGCTCCCTGGTGCGCCGCATTGATCCAGGCGCGGCCCTCGAAGTCGCCCCATCCGTCCGAGAACTTGCTACCCGTCACCCACCAGACTCCGTGCCGACTTCAGTGACCATTCACCGAGGATCCTATTGGACATGTATCACCCGTGACACACGGAGTGGTAGCAGAGCTCTCGAACAGTCCAGCGTCCGGCCGCTTCGGAGCCACTGAGGCCACGACTAACGTGTTTCTGCTACAGGCCCTCGGCCTTGCTGCAGCGACGAGGATCGCCGCAGGCACTCATCGTGCCCGAGCCTGGTTCGAAATGAATTCCCTCGAACGAGCCGTGGTAGAGACTCCAGGGATTGATGACGTCGAAGTCGATGCCGCGCTGCTCCACGGCCCCGCGGACGCCTGGGTCATAGTCCTTCTCGATCGTGATGCGGTCGCGGATTGGGCCCCCGTAGCGCGGACGATTCACCGATTCCTCGATCGGCATGGCGAAGTCCATGATGTTGACGGCGTTCTGCAGCATGCACTGGGAGAGGCTACGGCTGGGCGATCCGCCGGCCAGAAAGGGCGCTCCATCCCTGAACACGATCATGCCGCCAGGCCCCACCAGCCCGCGCTCGCCCGGATTGCCTCCATAGACTCGCAACGAGCACAGGTTGATGCCGCCCACCCACAGACCGGTTTCGAAAGGAGCCTGGTTGGATGAGTGCACCAGGCAGGCGACGTTTCCCTGTTCGTCGGCGACGGTGACGGCGCAGGTGTCTTCGGGCAGGGAGTCGAACAACGTAACTGACGCGGTCTCCCCGGCTCGCAGTTGCTCGAGTCGCCGCCGCGCCAGCTCCTGCGGGTCAAGGTCGCTCGTATCCTGCCTGCGGTAATCGCCTTCGACGATCGTCAGGCTGCGGATCATCTGGTACATGGTCTCCGGCGATTCCGTCGGCGGACCCTGCGCCGAGATGTCCAGGAACTCCAGAACGTCGAGGGTCTCGGTGATCACCGGCAGGGAATAGCCGTTGAAGGTGCGGAAAGCGCGCGGCAGCGCGCGCACCTCGAACCCGCGGTAGCTGCTCGCAGCTGCTTGTTCGGTCGTTGCCTCGTAGCGCTCCATGTCCTGGCGGGTGACGTTGCGGCCGCCTGCCTGGGAGATACGGCAGAACTCGGCGGCGAAATCGCCGCGGTAGAAGTACTCGTTACCTCGTTCGGCCAGACGCTCGAGCGTATCGGCGGCCTCCGCCTGGTAGAGCATCTCGCCGGGGCGGGGGATGGCGTTGTCAGGCATGTAGATCTTCAGCCCCGCATCGGAGCGGCCGATCTTCTCCGACTCCATGAAGATCTCTCCCCAGAGGAACGGATGGGTCTCGAACCCGTCGCGAGCGTAGCGGATGGCCGGAGCCATGAGCTCCTTCTTCGACTTCGTGCCGAAACGCGCCAGCGACTCCTCGAAGCCGGCCCAGAAGCCCGGCACACCGGCTCCACCCCAGCTCTCCGGAGTGCCGTCGGCTTCCTCCGCCCCGAGCGGCACATTGGCGCTGCCATCGACATACATCGTTGTGCCGCTAGCGGCGTCGTAGTAGGTCAACGTCAGGTAGCCGGTAACCCCCACCAGGTGTGGCTGGATGACTGTCTGCGTGATGGCCACGCAGAGCGCCGCGTCGCAGGCGTTGCCGCCAGACCTCAGGACGTTGACGGCTTCGCGCGTGGCCAGCGGATGCGAGGTAATCGCCATGCCCGTGGTGCTCTGCGCCAGGGATTTGCGGCCGAATCGAGCTTCAGCGATGAGCTCCCGGCGCTCCCGGTCCCCCATCCTGTCAGCGCCCTGTAGGGTGGCCACACTCCGCCCGAGGCTCGAGTTCGACAGGCCGAGTTCGCCGATCCCCGCTACTGCAGCACCGGCGAACACGCTGCCGAGAAAGGCTCTTCGATCGTGCCGCATCAGATCACCGCAGGTGGCAGATGGAGTTTCCACCAGTCGGCCGCTCGACGGGCGTCCCATCGCGGCTCGGGGCTGATAGGGTCGAGGAACACCGTCGTTTCAATCGGCATCGCTGATCACTTCCATCCGGGTATCTGTGTCGGCGGACATCGCCTGATTGAAACTGACAAAGGAGCCTGTGAACAGGGGGCAGGCAAGATCCTTCGGCCTTGCCTGATCGTTGCGGAGAGGTCTTCCTTCGAGCACCGAGATCTGGAAGAAGTCCGAGATGACGAAGGGACTGGGAGCGCGCTGGGGCCGTCTACGAGAATCATGGCCAGCCCGGGCGGCGCGAACTATTATCATGCCGGACGAACGGGTCCGCGTCGTCATTGGCGGATCGTAACGAGACCCAGTCGAGGATTGGTGAGCTCGAACTCACCGAGATCAACCTCCCGGACCGCGACGACGATCCGAAATAGCCGACGGCCGCGAAATAGCATGGAGTATTCACGAAGACGAGCGGAAGACTACGTCGATCTGATCGATGCGGCGGTCGTCTATGAAGTGGCGACGAGGACCCCACTCGAACTCGCCGGCAACCTGTCTACGCGACTCGGCAACCGGATCCTGCTGAAGCGCGAGGACCTGCAGCCGGTCTTCTCGTTTAAGCTCCGCGGTGCATACAACAAGATCGCATCGCTCTCGCAGCAGGCGCTGGACGCTGGCGTCATATGCAGCTCGGCCGGTAACCACGCGCAGGGCGTGGCACTCGCCGCGCGACGGAAGGGCGCGCGGGCGGTAATCGTCATGCCGGTCACGACCCCGAGCATCAAGGTTGATGCCGTCAGGGGGCTGGGAGGTGAGGTGATTTTGCATGGCGACACCTACGACGACGCCTACGTCAGGGCGCGGGAGCTCGAGAGGATCGACGGCCTGACGTTCATCCATCCCTTCGACGATCCCGCGGTCATCGCTGGCCAGGGCACGATCGGCAAGGAGATCCTCGAGCAGGCGAACGAAGCGGTGAGCGCCGTCTTCGTTCCCATCGGCGGTGGTGGACTTATCTCGGGCATCGCTGCCTATATCAAGGCAAAACGGCCAGAAATTCGCGTGATCGGCGTCGAGCCGGAGGATTCGGCGGTGATGCGAGACTCGGTCGCTGCCGGCGAGCGCGTCACCCTGGAGCGTGTCGGCAGCTTTGCCGACGGCGTCGCCGTCAAGAAGGTGGGCGAGGAGACCTTTCGGCTCTGTCGGGAGCTGGTCGACGATTTCGTCACCGTCGACACGGATCAGATCTGTGCCGCCATTCGCGACATATTCGAGGACACGCGCTCGATCGTCGAGCCTGCCGGAGCGCTGGCGGTCGCCGGCGCGAAGCGATATCTCGCCGAGCAGGCAGCGCGGGACGAGACCGTCGTGGTGATCAACGGCGGCGCCAACGTCAACTTCGACCGGCTGCGTCATATCGCCGAGCGCGCCGCCGTCGGTGATCAACAGGAGATGTTGCTGGCCGTCGAGATCCCGGAGAAGCGCGGCAGTTTCAAGGCATTCTCCGAGGCCGTCGGCCGGCGCGGCGTCACCGAATTCAATTACCGCTACAGCGACCCGAAGAACGCGCACATCTTCGTCGGCATCGAACTGCAGCGTGGCGCACAGGAACGAGCGGAGCTGATCGAGACGCTGCGGGGGCTCGGCTATCTGCTCGTCGACCTAAGCGATGACGAGATGGCGAAGCTCCACATCCGGCATATGGTCGGCGGCAGGACAGCGAGGCTCGAGAACGAACGGCTGTTCCGCTTCGAGTTTCCGGAACGTCCCGGTGCCCTACTCGACTTCCTGACCGCGATCGGCGCCAACTGGAACGTCAGCCTCTTCCACTACAGGAACCACGGCTCCGACCACGGCCGGGTCCTCGCCGGCATCCAGGTGCCCGCAGATGACTCGGACAAACTCGAGGTGCACCTTGCCGAGCTGGGCTATCCGCACTGGGAGGAGAGCGACAATCCGGCGTATGCGATGTTCCTGGCCTGATGGCGAACCCGTGCTTTCAAGTACAACCTGAGGCAGGTGACTTCTATGCCCCATTCGACGCAGTAACTCGCTGGCGCACATGTAGCCGGGGGTTCCGGCTACAGAGAACCGGCTGGGGCCACCTCGGGAAGCTGGGTATCAAGCCGGTCAGCCGCCTAGCGTGGCGGAAACGGTTGCAGAGAGCAACGAGCCCGTAACTGCAACCCCAGCGCCGTGGATGAAGTCCCGGCGGCTGATCTCCTGCCCCATTCCTAGCTCACGATCGCGACGCTCCATCGGTCAAACAGCTCCGAGATCAGTCGGGCATCGGGAGCGTTCCGTGAGGCGACCTGAGCGTGATAGCTTGCGCGGATGAATCGCGTCTTGCCCTGCGTGACGTCCGGCCTCCTGGCACTCATGGGCGCATCCGCGCTCGGTCAAGACCAGTGGCCACAGTTCCGCGGCCCGCACGCCGGCGACGTTGTCGACGATCCCGCGCTGCCCGACACCTGGAGTGAGACCGAAAACGTCGTCTGGAAGATCGACGTTCCCGGTCAAAGCTGGAGCTCGCCCGTGGTGTGGGGCGATCACGTCTTCGTCACCTCCGCGGTCAGCTCCGGTGACGAGCCCGCTCCGGTACCGGGCCTCTACGAAGAGGGACACGACTTCGGGGCGATCAAGTCATCGGCGCAGCATCGCTGGGTGGTTTACGACGTCGACTTCGCAACCGGGAAGCTCAACTGGGAGCGGGAGCTGCATCGCGCCACCCCTCCTTTCTCCAAGCACATCAAGAACACCTACGCGACGGAAACGCCGGTCACGGACGGCCGACACCTGTACGTGTTCTTCGGCAGCATCGGTCTCCTTGGCGCATTGAACTTGAGCGGCGAGACCGTATGGACCACGAAGGTCGATGTGTTCGAGACGCGGTGGCAGTATGGCCCGGCTGCCTCGCCGGCCCTGCACGACGACCGCCTCTACATCCTCAGCGACAATGCCAACGGAACGTCCCTCGTTGCCTTCGACACGAAGACCGGCGAGGAAATCTGGAGGGTGCTTCGCGAGCAGCACGGCGGGGCGAACTGGTCGAGGAGTTGGTCGACACCATTCGTATGGGAGAACGAGCTGCGCACCGAAATCGTCACGGCAGGGGCCGCCAGCGTCCGCTCGTACGATCTCGATGGCAACCTGCTGTGGAAGATCGACGGTATGTCGTCGATGACCGTTCCCACACCGTTCGCCAAGCACGGGCTTGTCTACATCAGTGCGGGCTATCCGGGGGAAGCTCTGCGTCCGGTCTACGCTGTTCGCGCCGGCGCCTCGGGCGACATCACGCTCTGGAAAAAGGGCGGCCCGGCGACCGCTTTTCCCGGCCCGCTGAGATCATCCGAACACATCGCCTGGTCGTACCCGCTGCTCGGTCCCTACAGCACGTCGACGCTGGTGTACGGCGACTACCACTACACGTTGCTCGACCGGGGGTTCCTTCTCTGCCACGACGCCCGCACCGGCGAGGAGATCTACGGTCGCCAGCGCATCGAGATCGGCAACGGTTTCACCGCCTCACCATGGGCGTACAACGGCAAGATCTTCCTGCTGAGCGAGGACGGCGATACGTTCGTGGTGCAGGCGGGGCCGGAGTTCAAGATTCTCGGCAAGAATGCGCTCGATGAGATGTCGCTAGCAACGCCGGCCGTGGTGCGCGGAAGCGTGATTCTGCGGACGCAGTCGAAGCTCTACCGGATCGCCAGAGGCACACGGCGATGAGCCGATGAGTCGCCACTGGGCGCTAGCGGCCCGGTGCGCCGCGCTCTTTGTTGCTCTGGGCTTCGTTGCCCCGGTGTCTGGCGCCGTGCCGGTAATCAGTCAAGGAGTGCACCTCGAACAGGTCGGCTCGATTCCCGTGCCGGCGGCGCCGCGGGCGGGGTATCTGGCGAGCCAGGTGACGGCACGCGATGGCTACGCCTACATCTCGCTAGGCAAGGCCTTCACGATTTACGACGTCTCGGATCCGGCCGCACCGCAGCGCCTGGGATCGTACGAGTTCCCCGAGGAGATCTGGAGGTTCAGGATCACCGGCTCGCGTGCGTACGTCGGCGCCAACTTCCTCGGGCTCGGCATCCTCGACATCTCGGATCCGACGGCGCCAAGACTCGTGGGCACGTACGACACCCTCGGTCAGGCCTCGATCGCGGCAGGCTTCGAAACCAAGGTCGTGATCATAGACCACATGGAAGGCCTGGTGATGGTCGACGTATCTGACGAGGCCGAGCCCGTGCTGATCGGTTCTTACTACATTGACGGCTACGCTCGCGATGTCGTCACGTTAGGGTCGCTGGCGTTTGCGACGGAATCGCCCAGCGGACTCTATGTGTTCGACCTCTCGAAGCCGGGCTCACCAGAGCCGGTCAGCATACTCCACGCAGCCGGTGCGCCGCGGGCGATCGAGGTGTCGTCGGCGGCTGGCGGGTCGACGCTCCTGTGCGGTGCCAGCGGCGGCAATCTCCAGGTGTACGACGTGTCGGATCCGCTGGCGCCGATCAGAGCGGCGACGTTCAAGACTCCAGGTCGTGCCGAGCATGTGGCGCTCGATGGTGCGGTCGCCTACGTTGCCGACGGCGAGGCAGGAATTCAGATCGTGGATCTGTCAACGCCCACGAAGCCGAGACTGCTCGGCTCCTACGAATTGGCGAGGCGGGCGCACTATGTGTCCTTCGCCGGTTCACACGTCTTCGTAATCGCGGGCGACGAAGAAGACGCGGAAGTGGTGATCCTCAGAAGGTCCTGACGAGCCAACGTAGGCGACGCTGAAACGTCCCCGCATCAACTCCGGTCTCTCCCGTCGTCTGAATCAGATCGACCGCCGGCATCAGATGCGACGCTGTTGACGCCTCGATAGACGGAACCCATTTTGATTCTAAAGTAGTCTCGAGGGAGGGACTCGAACCCTCACGCCCTCGCGGGCACCGGATTTCGAGAACGGGGCGCGTGCTTCAACGCCCATGCCCGTAACCCCTGGCCGTCCCTGGAGTTTCGCCTAGGGCCGGGCTCTCAGTATGCTCGCCGGGGGTGCAGATCGTACGCGATCACTCACGAGACTCCGCTGAGCCCGCTACGGCTCCGTCGGCACGAGTCGCTGCAGCTCGTCGACCCAGTTGCCTCGAAGAGGCTCTTTTCGTGGCCACTTACCCACGGGTGTCCACGAGATCGGGCGTTCGCCCGGTTCAGGTATAGTCGTGGCCAAGGCTAGACTCTCCCGGCCCCAGGCGCGGGGTCGCAAGGCTGCGAGGGTGGCCAATGGACCGGCGCCGTTCCGTCCAGGTGAAGAGCCACGGCGATGCGGTTACTCTGTCACGACTAAAGCGTACGTCTGCCCTGCGAGCTACTCGTTCGCAGGGACTGGAGACCAGTCCAGGAGGACCAGCAATGGCTCGTTCCCGCCGTTCCGTCATCATCTGCCTCATGGCCAGCCTCGGTGCGGGGGCGCTACCGGCCGCAAGAACACCGCCTGCACAACCACAGCAGTCGGAGTGGAGCTACTTCGGTGGCAGCAAAGGGTTCACCCGCTACTCCCCCCTCGATCAGATTCACCGCGACAACGTCGCCGACCTGCGTATCGTCTGGCGGCGCCCGGCAGTGCGCAGCGAGCTCACCGAGGCGTTTCCCGACCTGTTCCCCAGCGCCTACCTGCGCTCCACGCCGATCTTCGTCGACGGTGTGCTCTACGCGCAGGACGCCCACGGCCTGGTGATCGCCCTCGACGCAGCAACCGGCGAGATCGTCTGGGAACAGGAGCTCGTCGAGTTCACCCAGGAGGAGGCCGATGGCGAGCCCACTCGTGGCGTCGACTACTGGAGCAGTGGCTCTGGAGACGACCGGATCCTCGCGGTTCGCGGCGAGTATCTGTACGCACTCAACACCGGCACCGGCGAGCCGTACGGTGATTTCGGCGACGACGGCAGGGTCAGCCTGCGGTTCGAGGATCGCCAGCCGCTCGCCGGCAGTTTCAGCGACAGCAGCGGCCCGATCATCGTCGGTGATGTCGTTGTGGTCAGCGGCATAACCGCCGGCGCCGGGGACCGGGGCAACAAGAGGGAAGCGGTTCCCGAGGATGCCCGTGGCTATGACGTGCGCACGGGCGAGTTGCTGTGGACGTTCCACGTGGTGCCACAAGAAGGCGAGTTCGGCGTCGAGACCTGGGGCAACGACTCGTGGAAGGTCGCCGGCGACATGGGTGCCTGGTCGCTGATGAGCGCCGACGAGGAGCTCGGCTACGTGTATGTGGCGTTCTCGGCTCCGACGACCGCCTGGTACGGGGGCTGGCGGCCGGGCGACAACCTCTTTTCCAACAGCCTCGTGGCGCTCGATGCGCAGACCGGTGAGCGCGTCTGGCACTTCCAGATGATCCACCATGGCCTGTGGGACTACGAGCCCATCGGCCCGGCGACGCTGGGCGAGGTCACGGTCGACGGGCGCCGGATCCCGGTGGTGATGCAGCCCACCAAGCACGCGTTCCTGTTCGTGTTCGACCGCCGGAACGGCGAGCCCGTGTGGCCCATCGAGGAGCGCCCGGTGCCGGCGTCGACGGTGCCCGGGGAGGCAGCCTCGCCGACACAGCCGTTCCCCACCAAGCCGCCGCCGTTCGACTGGCAGGGCATCACCGAAGCCGACCTGATCGACTACACGCCGGCGCTCAACCGCCAGGCGCGCGAGCTCGCCAGCCAGTACGTCACCGGGCCCCTGTTTACGCCGCCCTCCGTCCCCAGCGACGAGCCCGGAGGCACGAAAGGCTCGCTGCTGTACCCCGGCGCCTGGGGCGCGGGCAACTGGAACACTGGCGCGTTCGACCCGGAGACCGGCGTCTACTACGCAGTCTCCAACAGCCCCTACGGCCCGGGGAGTCGCAACGCGGTCAAGCAGACCGACCCGGCGGCGACCATGGAGTACGCCTACGAGCCGACCGCCGCGCCCACGATCGACGGGCTGTTCATCATGAAGCCCCCCCACGGCCGCATCACGGCCCTGGACCTGAACCGCGGCGAGCAGCTGTGGATGGCGGCCAACGGCGACGGGCAGCGAAAGCACCCGTTGCTGCGGCACCTGAACCTGCCGCCGCTCGGCGTTCCGAACCGTCCGGCGCCGCTGCTGACCAAGACCCTGCTCTTCCTCGGAGAGGGCAGCAACGCCGTCATGGGTACCCTCGACGAGGAGTGGGCCTGGGGCAGGGTCTTTCGCGCCTATGACAAGGCTACCGGCGATGTGGTGTGGGCCATGGAGTTACCATCCGGAACCACAGCCGGTCCCATGACCTACATGCTAGACGGTAGGCAGTACATCGTCGTGTCGGTCGGGGACCAGAACCACTCACCGGAGTTCGTCGCGTTGGCGCTCCCCTAGGCGACGGGACCAGGCAGGTGGTTGGTCAGGATGACGGTAGTGTAGGAACTTGGAGGTTCAGTCGCCGCGCACCCACGGGACCCTTGCCAGCGGCAAGACCTTCGCCGCAAATCACTCTCTAGCGTCAGTCAGCAGGGCATCACCGGCCCGACGTCACCGGCTACGGCGTTGGCGTACCAGGGCCTTCTCGGAGCCCCTAAGCAGACATATGCCTGGTACCTGCTCTGGCATTGCGGACGAGCGGAATCGAAGGGCGCAGGCTCGCGAGACTCGGCTGAGCGCGCTACGGGTCCGTCGGCACGCGGGGCTTCAGCTTGTCGAGCCAGTTGATGATTAGCATCACCGTGCCAGCTATCGTCTGGCTGTGGCCAGTTTCAGGGGAGATCACGCAACGCTGTCCGCCAGCTCCAACGGAGTCGTCAACCTGGTCACTCCGGATCCCATGGGATCCACTACCGCGGCGTGGATCTCAGCGCTCCGCCAACGTCCACGGGCACCCAGCCCAGCCGAAGTGCCTGTCAGGTTGTCGGCCGCCCAGCGGCGGGAAGCGCGGGCCTGCGTCTAGAAACCGGCAGCCTGGTTGACCACATGCAACAGCGGCTGCCCGGTGACAAAACGTTCGATGTTGGCCTGCATCAACTTCACCTGCCGTCCCCATGCCTGATCCGAACTGAACGCGATATGCGGGGTGATGATCACGTTGCCCATCTCCCAGAGAGGATGCTCGCTGGGTAGCGGCTCCGGATCGATGACATCCAGACCGGCAGCGCGAACCTTGCCTGACTGCAGCGCTGCGACGAGCGCGTCGGTCTGGACGATCTTGCCTCGCGAGACATTGATGAAGTAGACGCCATCCTTCATTAGGTCGAACTGCTCCTCGCCAATCATCCCCTCCGACGCTGGTGTGTGAGGAACGGAGCTCACGACGACGTCGGCTTCTGGGAGCAGATCGTTCAACTCATCCGGTTTGCCGACGTATTCCACGTCGCGTCGCAACGGGATGTCCTTGGGATCGACCGCAAGCACACGCATCCCGAAGGCCGCGGCGCGCTGCGCCAACTGGGTGCCGATGCCGCCCAGACCGATGATCAGCATCGTCTTGCCGCGCAGTTCGATGATCGGCAAGCGGGGATTGTCGAGGCCCTGCATCCAGCCGTCGCTCATCGCCTCGTTGAACTGCTTCAGGTTGCGTGTGTGGGTCAACAGGAGGGCGAACGCATGATCGGCGATCTCCGGGCCTTGGATGATCTTGGCGTTGGTCAAGACGATGTCGCTATTTTGCATCTCCGGCAGGTGCACAATGTTTTCGACCCCGGCGCTGGTGCTGTGTATCCAGCGTAGGTTCTTGCCACGACGAAGGATCTCCCGGGCGTTTCGGCCGTAGATCAAACCGATGATCGCATCGCACTCGGGCACTACCTCGAGGATACGCTCCGGTTCCGGCTCAATGAGCTCGAGGTTCGGCAACCGGGCTTCCAGATCCGCCAGTTCCTCCTTGACGCCGGTTGGCACCATGACCTTGATGGTGGTCTGGGCGTGGGCCATCGGTTGGCCTGCGCCCAAGACGGCGAGACCCACCAGCATCCCTAACCCGCAAAGAACCTTCATCATCCGTCTCCTCTGACTGATAGTGACCTGCCCCAAGTGTTGAGGCCACTTCGTAACTCATAGAATCGGTGCTGACAAGAGGTTGTTGGAGCCGGCGAAGCGGAGCGCAGCCGGCTTCAACAACGTCGCTTCCGGTGCAGGCGGCCGATAGCCCAACGAGCTATGGGGCCGCCCTGTCTTCTCCACGGCAAAGGGCGCGGGTCAGTGATCTCGCGGTCCGTTCTGAGTTCGCGATCGCTCTCCTTCATTGTCGTGCTCCGGGGCGGTGGATGACGCCAGCCGATGGCCATCGCATTCGAATAGCCTTTCTCTACGAGAGCCTTCGCTAGCGATTCCGCCAGTGCGAGCAGACGGCGTCGGGTTGGAAGAGTGCGTCGAATACCGAGCCGAGCGGCGGCAGGTCGCCGCTCGTTGGCGCCGGGATGAGCCACGAAGGTGCCGGTTGTCCAATCGGCGCGCCAGGTGGCACGACCCGTTGAGGACCCGGCGAGTAGGCGGTAGCCGGGCGAGTCAGAAACCTTTCGATGTCGCGTTTCAGCAGAGCGAAATGCGCCTGGGCGGGTCCGATCATCTCGTCGGTTTGTCCGATCCGAGCGGCGACGCTCGTGCTCATGGCGGCCAGCCGGGCGGTGGTGATCGCCCGCACCTGCGGCATGGGCGCGCTGGCGGCCAGCGACATCAGTTGCTCGACGAGCGTGCGTTGCACGGCGCGCACGACCTCCTGCTCGTAGTCGTCGCCGCCAGGTGTCGTGAACACCGCCTGGACGGTGCGGTCGAGTATCTCGTCGAGGCCGGGCAAGGAGCTGTCGAGGCCGTGCTGCTGCACCACGCGGGCGGCGCGCTCGGGGGCGAAGACGCTGGATACGACGTGTTGCGCGGCGATCACGGCCGGGGTGATCGCATCGAAGGTTATGCCCGTGTAGCGCGGGAACAGCTCGCGGTGGTGTCCGTAGCCCGACGGTCGCGGTGGCAGCTGTGCCAGCACCGAGCGTGGTACCGCCAGCTCCGACGGTTCTAACGTGGCCAGCAAGGCGTCCAGTGCCGCTATCTGCTCGCCGCCCGGCACCGCACCGGCGGCATTCCCGTGGCCGTCACCGCGAAGCGCGTAGTGGGAGTACGTGCCGCCGATGGCGGAGGCGGTCGCCTCTACCTGATAGCGATGGTGCATGTACAGTGGCACCAGCGCTTCTTCAATCGTCGCCAGCGGCGTCCCGAGCTTGATGGCGTTGTCTCCGAAGCGATCGAGCGCGTGTCGACGAACCTCCATCATCCGGTTGAGCTCGGCGGCCGGGTCATCGCCGTTGGCCCACAGGTGCACGCGCGGCTGCGCCGACAAGGCTTCGTCGGTCATGTGAATGACGTCGCGCTCCCAGGCCTCATCGAGGATGGCGCGGAGCTCCTCTGCCTCATCGGCTCCAGGCGGGAAATCCTGGTAGGAGTACGTCACCGCAACCTTGTCCCATTCGCCGATCCTGTCATCGTAGACCGCCGAGTAGTCGAGCTCGCCATCGTCGGTGAGCTCGATTAGCGGATGCGGGTAGTCCATCACCGAGATGCGCCCCAGGCTGCTGGCGTAGTGGTTGTGGTTGAAGCCGAGGGTATGGCCAACCTCGTGCGCCGACAGCTGCCGTAGCCGCGCCAGCGCCCATTCAGCCAACCCGGGAGGAGTCTCGGTGCCGCTCGCGTAAGGAGCCAACAGACCCTCCGCGATCAAGTAATCCTGCCGCACACGCAGCGACCCGAGCGTTACGCGACCCTTGATGATTTCGCCGGTGCGCGGGTCGCTGACCGTGAAGCCGTAGCTCCAGCCGCGCGTCGAGCGATGCACCCACTGAATGATGTTGTAGCGCACGTCCATGGGGTCGGCGCCCTCGGGCAGCATCTCCACCCGGAAGGCGTTGCGATAGCCGGCTGCCTCGAACGCCTGGCTCCACCAGCCTGCTCCATCGAGGAGCGCCGAGCGGACGGGCTCGGGGGTGCCGCGGTCCAGGTAGTAAACGATGGGCTCGACGGCGTTCGAGATCTCGGCGGTAGGGTCGACTTTCTGCAGCCGGTGTCGGTTGACGAGCCGTTTCGTCAACGATGTGCCGAGCGGCACAGCATAGTCCTGGTACGTAGGGCCGAAAGCGCCGGATCGCGGGTCGAAGGTACGTGGCTCGTAGCCACTGCCGGGCAACTGCACGAACTGGTGATGTGTGCGAACGGTGACCGCCTCGGTGCTCGGGGCCACCGCAGATAGCGCGCCGCGCCCGAACCCGCCGCCCGGCCCGGGTTGCGTCCCGAACCCGTCACCTCCACTTCCGTCGTCTTGCGTTGTGAAGGTGAGGACGGCGTTCATGATGATGTTCTTCGGGAAGGCCTTCGTATGTTCCCTCGAGATGACGCTGCGCGAGCTGTCGAGGCGATACCGTGCCGGCTGCAGAGTAGTCGCGATATGGTGGGTGTCGCGCACCAGGAACTCGGTCATGTCAACTAGCGTGCGACCGTCGGTCTCCGCGGCAACCGTGAAACCCCAAAGCACCGACTGCGCGAACGCTTCCTCGACCGCCGCGCGCTCATCGGCGTTCTCGCTGTCAGCCCGGTACGCCAGGTTCGGCTGCAGCATCAGGATCTTCGGACCGACGCGCTCGAACCTCACGAGATCGCCGCTGCCGCGGCCCTGTCCTCGATCAAGCCCGATGTCATTGGAGCCCAGTCCCGCCGCCAGCCCGCGGACGTAGAGGAAGTCCTCGTCGAACCTGTCAATCTCCAGATAGAGTGTACCGGCGACCGCATCCCAATAGAGCGAGAAGAGGCCATCGAGCTTTTCCATGGTGGCCACCGCCTCCTCGATCGACGGCGGCGACTCGGAAGTAGCGACGGGGCCGCCGGACTCGTGGGCGATCGCGGGCGCCGTGGCGCTCATGAGTACGGCAAGTAGGGATAGGATGCTCCGGGCGCCCGGCCATCGGCATTCGGTCAAGGTAACCTCCGTCGGAATAGTCCCCGAGGGCAACTGGCTCCGGGCCGCGGGCTCGGGCAAAGATGCTCGGGTGAGGATGTCGTTGGGCGGAAGTCGCCAGCGTGGCAACAGCCGTACTAAAGGCGGGTCGGCCCGGCCGCTGGGCGCATCGGCACCCCTGGCGAGATAGCGGACGCGGTGGTCTTCCTCGCTTCCGACCAATCGTCGTTCGTGACCGGCGAGTCTCTGGTAGTGGACGGTGGTGGCATCGCCGGCTGAGCGCCCCAAGGGGTAAGCGATTCATCGCATTGACCTGGAGCCACCGATTCGCTCTTCAATCGCGGCCCGCTCTCCCGGCGTAATCGGTCGATCCGGTTCCGATGCAATGCGCTCGTGAAGCGCACGGAATTGCTCGACTAGCTCCGGACTGGCCATGAAATAGACGACCTTCAGGGGCTCGTCATTGTCCGGGTTCGCGATGCGGTGAACCATGCTCCGCGGCACGTGAATCACGTCACCAGGTTCAATGGTCTCGGTCTTGTCACCCAGCGTCGCGGTGCCCCGACCTGACACGACATAGAACAGCTCATCGCCCTGGTCGTGAACGTGGAGATTCGTTGTGTAACCTCGCTGGAATACTTGTTCAACCAGCATGGAGCCCAACGTCCCGGTCTTCGGAGATGCCTTGACGACGATGCCGTTCAGCAGCGGTGCACCCTCTCCAGACTTGAGAACGAATCCCACCGTTTCTCCCTCAGTCCGAGTCGCTGACATCGGACCCATCTCGCGCAAAAGCGACAATCGATGCTGTCCGGACGAGCGAGTGAAGCGTATCGTCAGTGCCGATGAGATCCAACGGCTGGGACGCATGGAGCAAGTCCATGCCGCACGTCCCTGAAGATGCCGCCCATCAGCAGCCGCAGCTACGAGATCCGCGAGTCAAGCGATCCATCGCGCGTGCTCATAGATGCGAAAGCGCGTAGACCATACTCAGATTGTGGAGACGGGTATGGAGGCGACCCGTAAGCTCAACAAAGAGAACAACCGAGTAGTAACGAGGGAGGGACTCGAACCCTCACGAGCGTAAGTCCACCGGATTTTGAGTCTGAACGGGGAGATCTTCTACACGCTCAAGGAGGCGCAGAGCCTGGTGCACGGGTGGCGACGCGAATACAACCAAGTGCGGCCACATAGCTCGTTGGGTTATCGCCCGCCTGCGCCGGAAGCGACGTTGTTGCAGCCGGCTACGCTATGCTTCGCCGGCTCCAACAACCTCTTGCCGTACCGATTCTATGAGTTGCGAAGTGGCCTCAACACTTGGGGCAGGTCACTTCGGCTTCGCGCATCGTGCCTGGATCGAGCATGATGGTGATCTGGCCCCCCTTCGTGACGATCCACGCTTCAAGTTGATCTAGGAGTCGATGCAGCTCGCTAGCACCTCGAAAGTGCCGGTGCGATAATTCCGACGCTCCCTCTCGTAGAGTCTCTAATCCTTGGATACGTGCGCAGAATTCCGCTCGCCATCTGTCTGGTCGCTGGCTCGACGCTCGCGCTCGAGCTCCTGCTGACGCGGATTTTCGATGTGATCCTGTACCCCAATCTGGCGTACATGATCATCACCGGCGCGGTCTTCGCGTTCGGCTTGGCGGGGATCTACACGACGCTGCGGCCGCTACCGGAGGGTGCCGATCCGTCGGCGAGGCTAGCCCGTCTGACCGCGCTGATGGCCCTGTCGTTGCTGCTGATTCGACCGGCGCTCAACGTGATTCCGTTCCGTTTCGAGGCGATCGCTGCGGATCCGCTCGGTCAAGGCATCTGGTTCCTGGCGATGTACGCCGTCATCACCATCCCGTTCGTACTGTGCGGCTTGGTTCTGGCGCGTGCGTTCTCTGCTTGGGCCGAAGTCATTCAGCGCCTCTATTTCTGGGATCTGGCCGGCGCTGCGGTCGGCTGTGTGGCGATCATCCCGCTGATTCCGATCTTCGGGCCGGCGGGGCTGCTACTGGTGGTGTCGGGAGTCCTGGCGCTGGCCGCCGCCGCGTTCACTGATTCGCGTCGAGCGCTGGTTGTCGCGGTGGCTTACGCGCTGGTCACCTTGGCGGTGCCGCTGCTGTCGCCCGGCTACCTGTCGTTCGTGGAGCACAAGTTGGACCGCGGGCTGGCCGACGCGCGTGCCATGGGAAACAACGAGTACGTGCGCTGGGATCCCGTCTCGAAGGTCGAGGTCATTCACTTCCGCGGCGTCAAGAACATCATCTATGACGGCGGCAGCCAGAGCAGCTTCCTGTACCCGTTCGACGGCAACTGGGAGGGTTTCCGCCGCCGCCTCAATCGCGGTGTGCAGACCAATGCGGAGGGCTTCTTCAAGGCGCACTTCTGGACCCGCTCGGTGCTGCTGGCGCACTACATGAAGCGTGACACCGATCAACAGGTGCTGGTGATCGGCAGCGCCGCTGGGCAGGAGGTCAAGGGGGCGCTGGCGTACGGCGCGAGGCACATCGACGCCATCGAGATGGTCGGCGCCGTGGTCGATTTGGGAAAAAATAACTACGCTGACTTCAATGGTGGAATCTTCAACGATCCGCGCGTCAACAGCCAGCGCGGCGAGGGGCGTGGCTTCATCCGCTCGCGCGACCGTGTGTACGACATCATCCAGATCTTCAGCAACCACTCGTCGTCGTCGGTTGCCGCCGGGGCCGGGGCGCTCGATCCGACCTACTTGCTCACCGCCGATGCCTTTGTTGACTACTTCGAGCACCTCTCCGAAGACGGCATTCTGCAGATCAACCATCACACCTACCCGCGCATCGTCTCGACCGCTGCACTGGCATGGAAGTGGATGGGACGCGACGACTTCAGGAGTCACGTGCTGGTGACATCTCGCACCATGCAGGATAACGACACGTTGCCGACGGTGCTCATCAAGATGAGCCCGTTCACGCGCGACGATATGGTCGAGGCGCGTCGGTTCCTCGGTCTACGCGAGGGCGTGGAGATTCAGGTCTTCAAGCTCGAAGAGAACCCGCTGCGGCCGCGAACCGGCTTCCTGTCGCCGGAGTTCTTCAGCGGCGAGTTGCCCGACGAGATCATCGACCTGGTTCCGTATCGCGTGGCGCCGACTACCGACAACCGGCCTTACTTCAAGTTCCTGCGCCGCGGCTGGGAGGAGCTGCAACCAGACCCCGAGCGCTTCGTACCCGATGCGGTGGCCTGGTTCCTCAATGTCGCCCGTGACCAGGGTGGCGGTGTGCCCCTCGACATCATCCACTTGTGGGTGACTGGCTTCGTGTCGCTGATTTTCGCGGGCGTGTTTGTCGTCGCGCCGTTGTCGCTGTCGCCGGTCGCACGACAACGCTGGCCCGGATGGGGTGCGTCGCTGGTCTACTTTGCTAGCCTCGGCGCCGGTTTCATCCTGATAGAGCTGGTGCTGATCCAGTTGCTGATGCACTTCGTGGGTTACCCGCTCTACACCTACTCGGTGGTGCTGTTCACAGTGCTGCTCGGAGCGGGGCTCGGCAGCCTGGCGTCGCACCGGTTGCGGATTACCCCGGACGCGTCGAGCTGGTGGTGGCCCTACGCAGGAGTTCTGGCGGCGGGCACGGTCTTTCTGCTCACCCACGGCCCCGTCACCGATGCCTTGCTGTCAGCGCCGCTCGGTATTCGCCTCGTGGCGACGGCGATCATGGTGTTTCCGATCTCGTTCTTCATGGGGATGCCCTTCCCGCTCGGTGTGCTCGCCGTACAGGATCTATCGCGAGCCGCGGTTGCCTGGGGTTGGGGAATGAACGGGCTCTTCACCGTGATCGGCGGCCTCGGGAGCGTTGTGGTGTCGCTCAACTATGGATTCCGAGCGGCGCTCATCGTTGGCTTGGTGATCTATGGGGTCGCCTGGCTGTCGTTTGCCGGGATGCGGCGTCAGCGGCCGGCGATCGCCTCGATCAAACGATGATGTAGCCTTCGCCGGTCGGCGAAGATCGAACGCATCGATGGCCTGGAAGTATGCTGCCCGCAGCGACTCACTCGAGCGCATCACTAGACCGCCCGTGTCCGGTAGTCGATCATGTAGAGGTGGACTCTCCAGGATATCTAGAGGCGAACCCGAAACCGACAGAGGAAGCTCGCACGTGAAACCGACCCGCTCGATTCTCAGCCTATCCGTGGCGGCCGTCCTGGTCGCGTCGATTCCGCTGCCGGTATTGGCGCAGGGCCCGATTCCGCTGACGCCGCCACCGGTGATCGCCGACCCCGCCGCCGGCGCCACCGCGCCGCTGGCGGCGCCGATGCCGCTTGACCCGCTGATCACCGTGGGAGAGCTCGAGAATGGCTTGCGGTATTGGATCCGCGAGAACAGCTACCCGGAAAAGCGTGCCGAGCTGCGTCTGGTAGTGCGTGTCGGCTCGCTCCAGGAGGACGACGACCAGCTCGGCTTGGCCCATTTCGTCGAGCACATGGCCTTCAACGGCACCAAGAACTTCCCGAAGATGGAGCTGGTGAAGGCGCTCGAGTCGTTCGGCATGCGTTTCGGCGCCCACGTAAACGCCTCGACCTCGTTCGACGAGACGATCTACTTCCTGCAGATTCCCACCGATCGGCAGGACATCATCGATACCGCGTTTCAGATCCTGGAGGACTGGGCTCATGACCTTGCCCTCGACGAGGACGAGATCGACAAGGAACGCGGTGTGGTGATCGAGGAATGGCGCCTCGGATTGGGCGCCGGCTCGCGAGTTCGCGATCGCCAGCTGCCGGTGCTGTTTGCTGACTCGCGCTACACGGAGCGCTTGCCGATCGGCAAAGTGGAGGTGCTCGAGAGCTTTCCGCACGAAGCTGTCCGGCGCTTCTACCGCGATTGGTATCGCCCCGACCTCATGGGAGTGATCGTTGTCGGCGACATGGATACCGAGACGGTCAAGGCGAAGATCGAGCAGCATTTCAGCGGCATCCCACGTGTTGAGGGCAGCCGCGAGCGCACCTATACGACGTTACCCGATCACGAGGGGACACAGTTTTCCATCGTTACCGACAAAGAGGCGACGAACTCGATCGTCGAGTTCTTCCAGCTGCAGCCGCTGCGGCGACAGGCCTATCACGGTTCCTACCGTCGCAGCATGGTGGAGGGCTTGTTCAGTCGCATGTTCAATCGCCGCCTCACCGAGCAGGCGCAGCAGCCCAACCCGCCGTATATCGGCGCACGGGCCAGCCAGGACATCTTCATCCCCACCGCCGAGGCGTTCGTTCTCGGCGCCGCCACGCCCGATGGTGGGGTAGTCGAAGGGCTGGGGGCGGCGTTCCGCGAGCTCGAGCGCGTGGCTCGCTACGGGTTCACGCAGACGGAGCTCGACCGCGACAAGAGGCAGTTGCTGCGCAGGTTCGAGAGCATCTACACCGAGCGCGAGGATCAGGAGTCGACGCAGTTCGCTGAGGAGTTCACGCGGGCGTTTCTGGAGGGTGAGTCGACGCCGGGAATCGACTACGAGTGGGCACTGTACGAGCGCTTCATGCCGGGGATCACGCTCGAAGACGTGAACGCGGTTGGCGAGCGCTGGCTGCGCGACAACAACCGTGTGGTATTGGTCACCACACCCGAGAAGGAGGGCCTCGAGCTACCTACGGAGGAGGAGCTGCTTACGGCGATCGAACGGGCCGACAGGGGACGTATTCGCCGCTACGTCGACACCACTACCGACCGCCCGCTGCTCGACGAAATTCCCACCGCAGGTGAGATCGTCGAGGAGTCGACCGTTGCGGAGCTCGATCTGACCATCTGGGAGCTTTCCAACGGCGCTCGTGTAGTGCTCAAGCCTACCGACTTCCGACAGGATCAGATCCTATTCCGCGGATTCAGCCCCGGGGGTACATCGCTCGCTGAGGATGATGACTACGTGGCCGCCAGCAGCGCCGTTCAGGTTGTCGCCGCCAGCGGCTTTGGTGGGCTGAGCGCGCGCCAGATCACCAACATGATGGCCGACAAGGTGGTCAACGTACGGCCGTTCGTGAGCCCGCTTGAGGAGGGTGTGAGCGGTTCGGCGTCGCCGCGAGATATCGAGTCGCTGCTCCAGCTCACCTACCTGACCTTTACGGAGCCGCGGGCCGACGACGGCATCTTCAACCTGATTCGGGAGCAGATGAGGGCATCCCTGGCCAATCGCGACGTCAGCCCGGACGTTGCCTTCCAGGAGACGTTGCAGCGCACCATGAGTCAGGATCACCCGCGCCGCCGGCCTATATCGGTCGAGTTGCTCGAGGAAATGGATCTCGGCAAGTCGTTCGACTTCTACATGGATCGGTTTGCCGACGCCAGTGACTTCACTTTCGTGTTCGTCGGCAATGTCGACGTCGAGGTGTTGCGCCCGCTGGTGGCTACATATCTGGCGAGCCTGCCGACCATCGACCGCGACGAGACCTGGCGGGATGAGGGCGTCGTCCTACCCAAAGGCATCATTCGCAAGGAAGTCCGTCGCGGTATCGAGCCCAAGAGTCAGACCGCCCTGGTGTTCTCCGGCGACCTGGAGTACGAGAGCCCGGAGGAGAATGCCCTGGGGGCGTTGGCCGAGATACTGCAAACGCGATTGCGCGAGGTCATGCGTGAGGAGCTCGGCGGCACCTATGGAGTGCGCGTCGCGGGCTCGGCAGACAATCGCCCGACCGAGCAGTACTCGATCTCGATCCGATTCGGATCCGACCCGGATCGCGCCGAAGAGCTGACCGGCGTCGTGTTGGAGGAGATCGAGCGCATTCGCACCACCGCGCCAGAGGAGCAGGAGCTGCGCAACGTGCAAGAGGGCTTCCGCCGCCAGTACGAGCTGTCGCTCAAGGAGAACGGCTTCTGGCTCGGGCAGCTGCTGAACGCCTATCGACACGGCAAGGATCCGAAGGAGATCCTCGACTACGAGGAGACTATTTCAGAGATCACGCCGGAGATCGTGCGCGAGTCGGCGGCGCTGTACTTCAACCTCGACAACTACGTACAGGTGTCGCTCCTGCCGGAGGAGTAGGACCGCCCGCGCAGTTGTCGTCGCGGTTGTCTCCGGCGGTCTCGGAATCGCCGATCGATCGCCAGGCCGTATCGTCGCCAGGCGGCCCGGCAGCAGAAGCTCGCCATTCTGGTGGATCGGAATGCCTTACATCAAAGATCAAAAGTCATTGACAGTCATTATTACCTGTTTGTAGATATTTGGACATATAGATACATATTTTAACAGCTTGACAATCTTATTTAGTTCTTATTCGCCTTTCAGAATGCTCATGCCGTTCTGAAAGCCTTCCAGGGACTGTTTGAAATGCCGAATGCGACCTCTCAAGTGTCAGCCGTTCTCTTCGGCCTGCTGCTGGTGGCGCTCCCCGTGGCGCCGGCCGGTGCGGTCCGTCCCGGCGCTCCGCCCACCGTGATGACCCGCGTCGTGGAGTTGGGTCCGCTGAAGATCAACGGCATCTCCCAATCGATGGAGGGAGTGTTCCAACGGGCCATGCTCGACACTGGCGATATCGGCTGGATCACCGCTTTTCGTACGGAGGTGGTCGACGCGGCGACGGGTGCTCCTCTCAGCGATGAGTACTTCTGCCATTCACGGATCCAGCTTGCCACCGGGGCGCGGCTGATGGTCGCTGCTTCGGGCCTCCCGGCGCTGCGGCTACCGAGTGGCTTTGGCATCCCGCTGCAGCAGATCCTGGCTGACCTCGAAGAGTCTTGGCGTGGTGTCTCGCTGCTGGGCATGGTGCTCAACAACCACGACCGTGACCTCGGGGCCGAGGTGAACGTCCGCTTCCTGGTGGACTATGTTGCCGCCAGCGAGCCGAATGTGGCGGAGAACGTCGACAAGTTGTACCGAGCGAGCGTCACTGTGCTCCCGCATCGCGGAGTGACGGTGCTGGCCGGCGATCCGCTGGGCCCGAGCGAGCTCCCACCCAACGCTCATGGCAAGACCGGGCACTGGATGGTGCCGCCGGGGGAGCAGGTAATTCGCCAGCAGCACACCAAGCTGGTGCCTGGGCCAACGCGTGTCCATTACGGCGTTGTGCATATGCATAACTACGGCAGCTCCTTGAAGCTCACAGACGTGACCGAGGGGCGCGTGTTGTGGGAAACACGAGTCGAGTACAGGCCCGACCTGGAGTTCGCGCAGATTGCCCGTATCCCGGTGTACTCGAGCGAGAGCGGGTTCGTGATGTACCCGACCATACCTACGAGGTAGAGTCGATCTACGACAACCGCACTGATGCGCCGGTTGATGCCATGGCGGTGATGTACCTGTGCCATCACCCGCTCGGCGGTCAAAACATGACCTATCCGCCAGCGCCGGGCCCCACGCCGCCGACCGAGATGGGTTCACGGGACGGGCACCAACACTGAGCTCGCCGGGCGCCGAATCGTCCGTGTCCGGCGGCCAGTGTCTAAGACGCCGGGCTCGGGCGCCCGCGTGATATCGTCCGACCGCTTGGCCGCCCGCGATAGCGGACCAGATTCTTCTCGTGCCCGGTCCCACTCACCATTTTGAGGCCGTATCTCTGCGATGCCCCAGGACGCTTCTGCGCCGCCGTTTGCCGCTGTCCAGACGCACAGCGTTTGTGTCGTGTTGCCAGCCTTCAACGCTGCGACCACGCTGGAGACGACGCTTGACCGGCTACCGCCCGGGTCCTACCAGCACCTGATCCTGGTAGACGACTGCAGCACCGACAATACCGTCGAGGTGGCCACCTCGCTGAGCCAGCGCGGCTATCGCCTACAGGTGATTCGCCATTCGGAGAACCGCGGCTACGGGGGGAACCAGAAGACCTGCTACCGCGCGGCGCTCGAGACCGATGCCGACATCGTGGTCATGCTGCACCCCGACAATCAGTACGACCCGGTGCTAGTGCCGCACTTGGTGGGTTTTATCGAAGCCGGTGTGGTGGACGTGGTGCTCGGATCGCGCATCCTGCGGCGCGTCGATGTGCTGCGTGGCGGCATGCCACCGCTGAAATACTTCGCCAACCGGCTCCTTACGATCGTCGAGAACGTCATTCTGGGCTTTAACTTGCCCGAGTATCACACCGGCTACCGTGCCTACCATCGGCGCGTCCTGGAGCGCATCGACTTCGACGCGTGCTCGGACGATTTCGTTTTCGATCAGCAACTACTCGTGCAGGCTCGGGCGCATGATCTGCGGGTGGGCGCCGTACCGGTGCCGACCCACTACGGACCGGAGTCGAGCAGCATCTCGTTGCGCCGCAGCAGCGTGTACGCCCTGGGAACGCTCGTGGTGCTATTTCGCTACGTGTTGTTCCGGGCGGGTTTCCGGCGCCAGCGGCTCTTTCGGGCTGGCGCGGAGACGCCCCGAGACCCATAGAAAGCCGCCTCCGCAGGCATCTGCCAGGGTCTATTCGACCCGCCGTGAAAAGTGCAGCATGTCGCCGCGGGCGCGCTCCTTGCGAAAACCGAGCAAGTGAAACAACTCGACGGAGAGCCATCGGGCAACACGACGATCGACGACTAGCGTGCCGCTCTGCGCCGAGTCGCGACGGACGCCCGGCAACAGGCCGGCGATGCGGTCGAAACGGAGATAGCGCAGCCAGGCCGACAGCTCGAGCCAAAATGCGCGTACCTCGCGCACCAGGAAGAAACCATCGTTGCCGAGCCCCTGATACAGAGGCAGGAGTATGCGGCTCTTTGCTGCGGTGCGGATCTCGCCGTTGTCGTCGTTGGCTACCAACTCGTCAGCGCTCAGACTGGCGAAGTTGGTGTAGCCCGGACGCATGCGAAAGCCGTCGCCCGTCACGATCACGTGTCGATGGTGCACTTCCAGCACCGCCGGAAGGTCACCGGCCGCCTCGCGAAGCGCTTCGAAGTGTCGCTGAGCTTCGCTGGCCGCCGAACGTGGCACACACCCCGAACGGAACAGGGCCAGGGTCAGGAACGCCTCGTGGTACGCGACCGACTGCTGCTGGTCGTGCTGACCCGCCTCGATGCCGACGGTGATGTGCCCGAGGTTGTTCACGTACTCGAGCAGCGCGCCGTCCACCTGTTCCTCGAGGCCTAGGATTGTCGGCACCGGGAACCCTTCGGCGAATCGCCGGTTCCGGATGGTGTCGCCAATGCAGACGAACGGGCCGCCCGGCGCCGAGCTGGTGTGCAGGTCGAGGAAGAAGACGGGGCCTGAAGCGCCCTCCAATTCGCGTTCGAGGGCGGTGAGTAGCTCGGCCTGTTGCGATTCGTCGACGGTGCGTGCTTTGAATCCCGGTGCTTTCAACCTCGCCACGCGTTCACGGGACCAGGCGCGGTTGAGGTCCTCCTCGACGAAGCGCTGGCCGCGCTCGTAGGCGGCGAGGTTGCCGGCGAGGCCGACGACGCGCCCGCGCAGCTCGACGCCATCCTTCTTCAGGCGGTCCAGCACGTTCCGGAAGGCGACGACACCAGCCGGCTCGTTGCCGTGAATCACCACCGCCACCAGCACCGTGGGGCCGGCAATGCCTCGATCGTATGTTCCGAGAACGCGTTCGAGCTTGGTGGCGATCGCCTTTGTGGTCGACGTGCTCGGCGGAGTCGTCATCGCATCACCCCGGCGAGCTGGGTGCGGCGATCACCGGTACTCGCAGCCAATCCGTCGCACCTTCGAACTCCATGCCGGCGCGCAAGACGTTGCCGTCGTCGCCGCGGCGGCCGGCGATCTGCAGGCCGATCGGCAGCCCCTGCTCGAAGCCGCAGGGGAGCGACATGGCGGGGAGTCCGGTGAGGTTGAACAGACGGGTGAATCGGGTGAGAGCGGCGCGTACATCGACTTGCCCGCCAGGCAGCTCTACCGTCTCAGCATCGAGCAGCGGTGCGACGGTCGGCAGGGTGGGGCAGACGAGCAGATCGACGTCCTCGAAGATATGCTCGAACTCGCCGATCAGCTGCCGCCGCATGCGCAGCGCCTGTGCGTAGCGTGACGCCGGCAGCGCGTCGGCCAGGCGCAGGAAGCGGCGAGTCTCCTCCTCGTATTGATCTGCTGCGGCACGTAGCGCCGCACCATGAACAGCCCCTCCTTCAGCCAAGAAGATCGCCGCCGCGGCGGCATGTACGAAGCGCCACGATTTCGGCAGCAGCACCAAGCATCGTTGGGCGCCCAAGCTTTCGAGTGTCGCGGCGGCGTCGCGCACGACGGCGGCGACGGCAGGTTGTGACTCGTCGCAGAGCTCTTCGAAGATAGCGAAGCGACTCTCGCACAGGGGTCGGGCCGGCGCGGTAACACATGGCGAGTCGATGAGCACGGCAAGAAGCGCCGCGAGATCCTCGCTACGGCGTGCCAGAACACCGACGTGATCGAGTGTCCAGGCGAAAGGGAGCACGCCGCTACGGCTGATCCGGTCGTAGGTCGGTTTGATGCCGGCGACTCCACAGCAAGCTGCAGGGATGCGAATCGAACCTCCGGTGTCGGTGCCGGTAGCCGCAGCTACCATTCCGGCAGCGACAGCCACCGCCGAGCCGCAGCTGCTGCCTCCGGCAACCCGCCCGGTGTTCCAGGGGTTGAGCGTTGGGCCAGCCGCCGAGACGGTGCCGGTGACACCGGTGGCGTACTCGTGGGTGTTGGCCTTGCCCAGCAGCAGGGTGCCGGCCTCAGAGAGGCGGCGGACGATCGTCGCGTCGGTGTCGGGGATCCAGCCGGCGAGTCGGCGTGATCCCGCCGATGTGGCGATCCCCGCCGTCATCACGATGTCCTTGTGGGCGATCGGCACCCCGGCGAGGACGGGCAGGTCGTCGCTCGTCGATGACTCGAGTCGCGCTGCATCGGCGCGGGCTCGTTTCCCGGTGACCGTCACGAAAGCGTTTAGCTGTGGCTCGAGCTGAGCGATCCTTTCGAGGCATTGGTCGACGATCACGCTGGGGGAGAGGCGCCCCGCGGCGACCCGGTGAGCGATCGCAACGACGCTTTCGCCAGGCGGGTGCGACGCCTTCTCGACGATTTCGCGGCGCGGCAACGGCGCGGCGGCAGCCGTCGGACCGGGGGTCGCCGGAAACGGCTCGAGGTCTCCTAGCTCGGCGCCATCGAGGATCGACAGTGATCGAAGCAATGATGAGGTGGTCGGTTCCGACGCCGTGCTCACTGGGCCACATTCTGGTCGATCGGAAGCCACGTCGTATCCAACCTGATGGGGTCACGCGTGACCCTTCCGTTACAATCATCCGTTTGCCGCTGCGAGGAACGCCATGATGCCATGACCGATACCCTCTATATTCGCGACGATGACTCGTTGGCTCAGCTCGTGCAGCGCCTTCAGGCCGCTAGCCCGCTGGCAATCGATACCGAGTTCATCCGGGAGCGCACCTACTACCCGCGGCTGTGTCTCGTGCAGCTGGCAGCGCCAGGTCTACTGGCCGTAGTGGATCCGTTGGCGCTTGACGATCTGCAGCCGCTTTGGGAGGTGCTCACTGGAGGTCCGGAGCTCGTGCTACATGCGGCCGGACAGGACCTGGAGATCATCCAGCGGCTCGCCGGGCGGCTGCCGGCGCTTCACTTCGACACCCAGGTGGCGGCCGCGTTCCTCGGCTACGGCGACAGCATCGGTCACTCCAAGCTCGTCGAGCGACTCGTGCGGGTCACCCTGAAGCGCTCCGAGGCCTACACCGACTGGGCGAGGCGGCCGCTATCGGACGACCAGGTCCAGTACGCGCTCGACGACGTACGCTACCTGCTCGAATGCGCCGAGACGTTGCGCGCGCAGCTGACGGATCGCGGCCGAGGAGATTGGGTGCAGGAGGAACTCGAGAGGATGAGGCACGGAGTCAACCCCAGCCCTGACCCTGATGAGATGTGGCGCCGCGTGTCGGGCGCACGATCGTTGACCGGTCGCGGGCTGGCGATCCTCTGCCGCGCGGCCGCATGGCGAGAGCGCGAGGCGGTGCGACGAGACATTCCGCGCCAGCGGGTAGCTGCTGACCGGGTGCTGATCGAGATTGCGCGGCGCGCCCCGAAGCGGCAAGCGCAGGTCGAAGGACTGCGCGGGCTGCACCCGCGGGAGGCGCAGAGATCGGCTGCGACGATCCTGGCGTTTGTTCACGAGGCGGTGGAATCGGCACCCGACACCTGGCCGGAATCCCGTAAGTCGCGTCCCCGTTCCGGCCAGCAAGCGGTCGAGATTCTGGCGTCGCTACTCGATGCTGTGGTTCGCACCCGTGCGGCCGAGCTGGATCTGGCCCCGCGACTCCTCGCCAAGCGCGCCGACCTGGAGCAGCTAGTGCGCCAAGAAATCGACGCCGACGTCGAACAAGGTGGGATTCCGGTCCTCGAGGGCTGGCGGCGCCAGCATGTCGGCGAGCAGTTGCTGGCATTGCTGCGTGGCGCAGCCCGGGTCAGCGTGGAACGAACCGAAGAGGGGGCGCGTCTGCGCCTCGAGAGCTAGCGTTCTGTACCGAACCTCTGTTACAGGACACCGGCTGACGTCCGCCGCCGTCGCTGCGGATGCTCCACGCCTGTTCGACTAGCTACTGACCTCGCGGTTTGGCCGTGCGCGTCCCGCCGGATCGTCCGCTAGTGCGGCCGCCAGGAGTGGCCGTTGCCGACGAGCCGGACCGACCACCCGAACCCATTGAGCCTCGTGACCGCCCGCCGTTCTTGCCGGACACGTTGCGGAAGCCGTTCGGAGCATTGTTGCTCAGCCCGACCCGGGCGTACCCACGTCCGGCGACGAGGCGCCCACCGTTGCGACCGATACCATGCCCCGGGTAGATCGGCGGGGCGGGACGGTAGCCATAGCCGTAGCCGTAACCATAGCCATAGCCGTAGTAGGAGCCGAAGCCGAACGGCGCGAATGCCGGACTCCAGTACCCGTAGCCGTACACCGGGTAGTAGCCCGAGCGCCGCCGCCGACCTTCTTCGCTGTTCTCGTCGCCGTCGAGGACGAAGTAGTCCGGAAACGACAGCGCCACCATGACATCGATCACTGGCTCCGGGACGTCGGCCTCTGCAAGCCGCAGCAGCAGGGCGGAATCCAGGTCGAAGCCGACGTTGGTCTCGATCAACGCCGCCTCTACCGCTGCGGCGTCGACAATCGCCACCGCTTCGATCACATCCTCCACGTCGAAAGGCGACGACACGGTCGACTGGCTAGCGGTAGTAGCCCTGGCGTAGGAATCGAGGCCGAAGCGGGTCACGCTCCTGCCAGCCTCGTCCGCCACTCGCCGATAGTGACGAACGAGAACCTCGCGCTCGCCTTCGATGTCGATCACCTGGACGTCAACCCAGCGGCTGGGCGTCGCCAGCATCGACAACCCCGATACCTGGCGTCCAAGGCCATCCTCACACTGCAGCGAGGCGAGATTGAACAGTCGCTGGCGGTCGGCGGAGAACAGCGTACTTTCGTTGCCGGTGCAGCTGCCGTCATCGACCGGACGGGTGGTGCCGTCGCCGTAGACGGTGCGCGTATCGGCGAGCTCGCCGTCGATCAGCGTCGTGACGATTGCCGTGCTTGCCTCGGTGCCCGGTTCCAGACACACCATCCGCTCGCCGTCAGCGGAGCCGAGCCCGCGGTCGTCGAGGCCGTTGATCAACTTCCAGCAGTCGTTCCACGCGGCCCACGCGTCGGTGGGCACGCTGGCCTGTTGCTGCGTCATCGCGGTCGCCGGTGTGAGCGCCATCAGCATGGCTCCGGCAGCGCATATCAAGCCTCGTAGCATCCGTTGCGACGATCCCTTCTTCCGCATGATCCCTCCCTTAGAACTTGAACGCCACACCTGCGGTGGCGTGCAAGCCGTTCAAATCGATCGGCTCGAAGCCGACGAAGCTGCCTTTGAGATCCGCGCTCGACCAATGATACCGCGCGTCGAGGACCAACCCGATGGACGGCGTGAGCTTGATGTCCAACCCGACGAAGGCATGCGCGGCTGGGGTCCACCCATCTGAGGTGAAGATGTCCTCAAAGATGGCAAAGTCCCGAAAGTCGACGAACTCACCGGTCTGTTCCAACTCGTACCAGGTAAAGCCGCCGCCGATTCCGATGTAGGGAACGACGGTACTCGGAACCCAAACGTACTGGCCAACCCGTTGGCCGCGCGACCCCAGGTACCATTTCAAGCTCATTGTTAACGGTACCTGTTTGAACGAGGTCTCCTGCACGATCGGAATGTCGTCCTGGTCGACGAAATCCCGGTATTCGGAAACCTTGCTCGTACCGCTGTATGCGACACCGAATACCAGATCGACCTGGGCCGAGAGCCGCGTGCCGTATTCGAACACCACCACACCGGCGTCGAAGTCGGACGATTCGAGGGTCAGATCGCCGGTCAGGAAATCGAAAATCTCGCCCTCGGCACGATTGAAGGCGAAGCCGCCACGGATTCCCAACGTGCTGCTCGGGGAGCTGAATCGAAAGTCTGGACCCTGCGAGCTACCGTCGGGCTCGTCGTGGGGAATTGCCGACGCGGCGGCCGGCACCAGCAACATGAGCGAGCAGAGCATCGCCGTCCGCCAGCTCGCTGCGAACCGTTGGCCAGCACGGTCGAGCCCTTCGAACCACGCGTAATTCATTGCATTCCTCCGATCGGGGGCACCCGTCGAGCCTTCGCGCCCGACACCGAGTGGCCCCATCAACCACGACCCGTACGCTCTCTGTGCAAGCGCCGTGCCGGCGGTGGATGTCCTCGATATCCGCGCGTTGGCCCGTGATGGCGGGCCGAGAGCTGCAAGAGCTCTGGGAGCTCGTCTCCGTGACTGTCCATATGCGGACGCTCTTTTGGACGTTTGTCTTTATTCGGACGATTCTCAAGTCGGCGGCCGGCCGCGGCCAGATGCGGTACCACTACTTTGAGTTTGGCGTCCCGTGACCCTAGTCTGCCCCATGTTGTCGACCGACTGACGGGTATCCAGCTCCAGTCGGCCACGTACTGCCCCGGGGCTGCCTGGCCGCTGCCATGCTCTTGGTGGCACTACCGGGCGAGGCGAAGTACCCGGGACGCACGGCCCGCGCGGCTTCCAGGCCCCATGGGGTGCCGCTATCGAGCGAGAAGAGCGGCTAGCAGCCCTTCCTGACGCCGACCGTCTACGCGCCATGGCGCGTCGGATCGGTAGCGAGGCGAGGGTAGCAGGCACGCCTGCTGACGCCCGCGCTGCCGGCGAGATCGCCGAGCTGATGGCCGCATGGGGCCTCGACGTTGCGGTGCACGAATACGACGTGTTGTTACCGCACGCGCGGGCGGCGCGAGTCGATCGCATCCAGCCGTCGCCGATCACCCTGTCAATGGAAGAAGAACCGCTCCCCGAGCAGGCAGCGAGCGCCGTGCCGTGGCAGCGCTAGTCGCGGCGTCGGCTGGCGCCTGGCAAGCGCTGACGTGCTGCCGTTTGACTACCGGGAGCAGGCGGCGGAGCTAGCCTCGGCACTAGGTCGTGTCGATGCCGCCATCTCCGGCCCTGGCGGAGATGCCCGCGGCGCCGGTACCGAGCCCGTGTGGCGTGCCGTCGGCGGATTGGCGGCTGCCGCCGATGAGCTAGAGGCCAACACACGCTAGGTGCTGCGGCGAGCCGCGGCCGGCCAGATGCCGGTCGGATTACAATGCGTCGACGATCACTTGCTAAGAGTGGAGAGGGCGTTTACTCGGCCGCGAGGACTCTCGGAACGCCCCTGGTTCAACAACCTCGTCTACGCTCCGTCCGACAGCAATCTGTATGCGGCCGAGCTCCTACCTGGGGTTCTCGGCGCCATGCGCGGTGGCAGTGAGGGCGTTCTCGCCGTCGAGCTCGACGATCTGGCCACGCCGATTCGTGCTGCTACTGTCGAGCTCGTAGCGGCGTCAGTAAG
>Ga0315339_1000761_pt1 | contig 35278 bp, 24 predicted proteins | sample ASW17metaG_FD_204514 | JGI IMG/M metagenome (GOLD analysis project Ga0315339, IMG submission 204514) | Ammonia-oxidizing marine archaeal communities from Pacific Ocean, United States - ASW #17 | ecosystem: Environmental > Aquatic > Marine > Oceanic | place: USA: California | collected 2016-12-05 | reverse complement strand
CGGCCAGGACTGGACCGAGATCGCCGGGACGGGCAACGGGGACGATCCCTTACTCGATACTAATCCAGAACGGCTCGCGCCCAATGCCGACAATGCCGACAGCTTGGGGCAATTCGCGCAAACAGTCGTTCTTGATCCGGTCACGAACTCACCGAAGTTGCTGATTAAAGTGCCCAGAATGAGCTCGGAGCACTTTCAATTCGGCCAAAACATTGAAGTCATCTTCAAATCCAAGCTCTTCCGCGGGTCGAAAGAATTCACGAGCATGGTGTGGAATGATGCGGTCGGCGACCCCCGTTCAACGATCCCGCAACCGGTCAGCAACGGCGATGCCACGCCGGAAGTAGCGACCAATGCATGGCTTGTCGTCGTTGACGACATCGCCAATGTCGTCAATCCGCCAATTATCACACCAAACCCCTTCACGCCCAACGGCGACGGCATTAACGACGAGATCACCTTCACCTTCGACTTGTTCCTGCTACTCGAAGAAGTCGAGGTCGAACTCGCTATCTACGATCTCTCCGGCCGCCGCCTCGCCCAATTGCAAAAGGGCGAGTCAAGCGCCGGCAAACTCGAAGTCAAATGGGGTGGTCACAACGACGAGGGAGAGATGGTGCCGCCGGGTTTATATCTCTACCGGCTCCTCGTCGATTCCGACAATACGTCGACGGAGCGTTCCGGCACACTTTCACTCGTCTATTGATCTCGCCCATTGGGCATATTGTCCACAGGGAGGGACGGAATTGCAACTGCATTCCCGTCCCTCCCTGCCGTTCTGACGCGGTTTTTCCTCACCTATGACGAACAGCCCAACCCGCCTCTTTCCCACCGCGCTCTTTGTCGCGGCGCTCGCACCACGCCTGACCTACCTCTTTGAACATCGCGACAGCCCGTTTTTCGACGCCCCGGTCGTCGATGCGAGGACCTTTCTGGACAAAGCCCAACTTATCGCCGGCGGCGAAATATGGGGGGGGGCCGACCCCTACTGGCAGCCTCCCCTTTATATTTATCTGCTCGCCTTCTTCTGTTGGCTGCTCCCCACTTCGTATTTTATCGGGATCCGGCTACTGCAATCGGCATTAGGAGCCATGTCCTGCGTCCTGGTGTATCTCCTCGCCCGGCGCGCCTTTGGCGAACGGGTTGGCCGCATCGCGGGCGGGCTCTCCGCTGTCTGCGGATCTTTTCTCTATTTTGAGGGCGAACTACTAGCCGTTCCCGTAGAAATCACCCTCAACCTGCTGTTATTGCACCAACTTTGCACCGCCTTACAGGAGGATCGCCGCCGAGACTGGATCCTCGCCGGCGTTATAGCGGGGCTTGCCGCCCTTGCGCGCCCGAATATCCTGCTCTTTACCGCAGTCTTCTGCATTTGGATGTTTTGGCAATCGCGGCGCGATGCCGGGCCCACTCCACGACGACGGGTCATCTGGTTCTTGCTGCCCACGCTATTGGTGATTTTGCCTGTGACCTGGCGAAATTGGGCCATCGAGCCCGACCTCGTCTTCATCTCTTCCAATGGCGGTATTAACTTCTACATCGGCAATAATGTCGACTACGAGCGCACCGTTTCGCTGCACCCAGGCATGCAGTGGGAACAAATGGCTATGGAACCGGTAAACGCGGGGCACGAAACCGCATCCGCAAAGTCATCGTTTTTTTTGCGCAAAGGCTTGGCCCATATTCTCAACAATCCCTTCGATTTTTTTGGCCGCACCCTCGAAAAAGGATTCCATCTTTGGAGCGGCCCAGAAATAAAACGCAACCAGAATATCTACTACGCCCGAGAACACTCGCGAATCTTGAGCGTTTTACTCTGGGATTGGCACCTCTCCGTCCCCTTCGGACTGATCGGTCCATTGAGCTTACTCGGCCTGTGGCTGACCATCCGCAAGCGCGAACAGCCTATAGCCCTCCTGCGTCTCTACACGGCCTGCTATATGGCTTCAGTGCTGCTATTTTTTCCCGTGGCCCGCTACCGCATGCCGATACTGCCGGTGTTAATCGTCTTCGCCGCCTTCGGCCTATGGTCTCTTTACCTAAGTATGCGCGAACAACCATGGCACCAGACTGCAAAACTGGCGGCGCCTTTGGGCTGCCTGCTAGTCCTCTTGAACCTGACCCGGGCCGAGTCGATGGCGAACGACGAGCAATTGTGGTTTGACCTAGGCGAAGTGCATCTGCGCAAAGGCGATTATGCCCTGACCGAACGCTATTCGCTCCAAGCACTTGCGTTGGAACCGGATTACAATTACGCCCGTCACAATCTAGCCGTTGCCCATTTCCAGCAGAAACACTATCAAGACGGCGAACGGGAAGCACTGGCGACCCTAGCGGAAAACCCGCTGCGAACCGACACTCGCATCCTCCTTGCCCGAATCTACCTCGACACCCAAAAACCGCGATCAGCGGCGACCTATTTACAACAAGCCCTTGAGCGCGAACCAGCATCCGGACCCGCTAATTATTATTATGGCCGCCTTCTTTACGGCCGACGAAACTTCGCCGCCGCAGTGCCTTATTTGCGCAAAGCAGCCAACGAAACTCCCCGCGACTTCTGGCTCCATTACGAATTAGGCCGCGCGCTTCAGCAGGCCGGCCAGCACATTGAGGCAATCGTTGCTTATAAACACGCCTTAACCCTTGAAAGAAGACCCGAAGCCCTTGTCGCCATCGGCGCCCTGCATCTGATAGCAGGCCACGAACAAAAAGCACGGGCGCAATTCGACCTGGCCCTGGGACTGGATGCAGAAAACCTGGAAGCCCATATCAATCTGGCTTTTGTCGATATGCAAAACGGACATTATAACAAAACCATCGCCCGCTTGCGCGCTGTTCAAGAAGGCCCACGCGCATCTGCACAAGCGCAAAAACTGCTTGACGAGGCCCATAGACGGCAAAGGGCGAATTGAACAAATTGTCTCCTCTCTTAGTCTTTCTGCTGTTTTGCACAGCCTTGCCCGTCCAGGGTGCTGGACCGCAATTCACCGATGTCACGCAAACGGCCGGCATCGACTTCCTCAATGCGGCGGGAAGCACCGATAAGCAGCATATCATCGAGACGCAAGCGGCCGGTGGGGGCTTTTTGGACTATGATCTCGACGGTCGTCTCGACCTCTTCCTCACCGGGGGTGCCCGCCCCGACTCAACGGCGGGCACAGCGCTCTATCGGGGCCTCGGCGAAGGCCGGTTCAACGACGAAACGACCCGGACCGGCACCGGCATGAAAGGCTGGAATATGGGTGTCGCCTTCGCCGATTACGACGCCGACGGCGACCCCGACCTATATTTGACCCGTTGGGGGCGCGATGTGCTCTTGGCCAACCGCGGCGACGGCACCTTTGCCGACAGCACCTCCGCCGCGATGCTCGGTTCGGAAGGTTGGGGCATCGGCGCGGCTTTCGCGGACTACGACTTAGACGGCGACCTAGACCTTTATGTCGCCAATTATATCGACTTCGAACCCGGCGGCTCTCCTTTTTACGACGGCTGGTGCAGCCACAACGGGGTACCGGCCGCCTGTGGGCCCACAGGCGCGACCGCACAAGCGGACATACTGTACCGTAACGAGGGCGACGGCACCTTCAGCAATGCCACCGGCGAGGCCGGCATGCTCGGCACCAACTATTATGGCATGGGTGCCGCCTGGTCCGACCTCGATGCCGACGGCGACCCCGATCTCTATGTAGCAAATGATGGACATCCCAACAGCCTATGGCGCAACGACGGCGGCCATTTCGTCAATAAGTCCCTTTCAGCCGGCACCGCCTACAGCGGCGACGGGCGGGCCCAGGCAGGCATGGGCGTGGCCGTCGCAGACTTTGACAATGATTTGCAGATCGACATCTTCGTGAGCAATTTCACCCGAGACCACAACACGCTCTACCGCAACACCGGCCGCGGTTTTTTCACTGATATCAGCGGGCGCGCAGGACTAGCCGGCAGCAGCCGCCCCTTTATGGGCTGGGGCACATTCTTCTTCGACTACGACCAAGACGGATGGCAGGACCTCTTCGTCGCCAACGGCCACTTGTTGCCTGCGATAGATCGCGCAGGAGGAGGACTGCGCTACCGCCAGCGCAACCAACTGTATCGCAACCTAGGTAATGGGCGTTTTCGCGAGGTATCGATCGATACTTCACAGAGTGCCCGACAGGTCAGTCGCGGAGCAGCCTACGGCGACTACGATGAGGACGGCGATCTCGACATTCTCGTCTGCAACCTCGACGCCAAACCGACCCTCTTGCGCAATGACGTGCCGGGCAAAGGCCACTGGATCATTTTAGCGCTTCGTAGCGGAGATCTTGAAGCGGTCGGCGCGCGCGTATTCGTCGACACCGGTGATCAACGGCAGATCCGCGAAGTACAGACCGGTTCTAGCTTTCAATCCCAATCCGATACGCGTTTGCATTTCGGCTTAGAGTCGGCGATTGCCGCCGATATCGATATAATCTGGCCTGGCGGCCAACGGCAAGTGTTCCATGCCGTCCCCGCCAACCACCACTATACCATCCGCCGAGGCGTTGACCGCCTCATAACAGAGTGAGATCCATGCGTTTCTTTATAATATTATTAATCTGTGCTGCATGCGGCGACGAACCACCAGCCCCGGCGAAGATCGAGCTGCCCTTATTAGATTTGCAACAAGCTAACATGGGTATACAAGCCTTTAACGCCGGCCGAGCACTTCAAGCCCGCGGTCAATTTACCCAAGCCGAGCAAGCTTATCGCCAGGCACTCAAAGAGGCCCCATCCAATCCGCAATACCACTATTATCTCGGCGTCGCCCTGCACGCCCAGAGCCGTTTTACCGAGGCGCAGAAACAATTTGAGAAAGCCCTGGAGATAAAACCAGACTACGCCGGCCCCCACATAGCCCTCGGGAAAATGCTCTATGACGTGCACGGCATGGCCTCAGAAGCGCGCGAGCTGCTCACCACGGCCTTGCAATTGGCCCCCGAAGCGACGGAGGCGCGCTATATACTCGGCCTGATCCATCAACGCGAAGGCCAGTGGCCAGAGGCGATAAACATCTTCTCTGCCATCGTCGCCGCCGATACCAGCCACTTAAAAGCCCGTACTCAATTGGGTTTGGCGCATCTGCAGCAGGGCGACTACCCTCAGGCCGAGCACGAATTGAGGCAAGTCATCCGCCTCAACCCGCATGAGCCGGCCGCCTTCCTCGGGCTCGGACAGACATTGTCACGGTCGAGCAAGGATGAGGAGGGACAGCGTTTTGTCGAAAGGGCCCGCATATTGGGCGAGCAAAACACCCAACTCAAACCCCACCATGAAGCCATGTTGAAATATCCGAACCAGCCCAAAGCCCACTCGAACCTCGCCGCGCTCTACAATCGGTTCGGGCGCCTGAAATTAGCTGCGGAACACTATCACCAGTCAATACGCATCGACTCGACCTACGGCCCGGGCTACCAGGGCCTGGGCAATATGTACCAGCGACGCGGCAAAGACGCCTTGGCCGCCCGTTATTATCTCGAAGCACTGCGCTGGGACTCGACATTGGCCGAAAGCCACAACAACCTCGGTTTGCTACTACACGGAAAGGGCGAATTGGAGAAATCGATCCAACAATACGAGAAAGCCGTACAGCTTGCCCCCGACGTGGGATTCTACATTTCCAATCTTGGCAATGCCTATTTGGAGGCCGGGGAATTGGACCGCGCGAAAACGGCGGCAGACCGCGCTATCGCCAAAAACCCTTCCCTTGTGAGTGCCCATATCCTGCTCGGGGATGTCTATGCACGCCAGGACGATTTCGCGCAAGCGCTAAAACAATGGCAAGCGATACCGGCCATTGCAGCGGACAACGAGCGACTGCGCGCCAAGATCACCGACGCCCAACAACGGCTCGCTGCCCAAGCTAAATAATCGCGATGCGCTATCCGGCGACAATCGGCCTTCTGTTGGCCATTCTCTGCAGTTGTAACCCGAAATCCGACGATATACAGATCCTGGTGGCGGCCGGGCGCTCGTTCGCGAAGGAACATCGCTATGCCGAAGCGCAAATCGCCTACGAAAAAGCCCTTGCGCTCGACTCGCTCAACGCCGAGCCCCACTATGAGTTGGGCAACCTCAACGCCCGGCTCGGCCACCTCGACGCCGCGGCCCAAGCGTATGCCGCAGCCGTGGCCGCCGACCCGGCACACGATGACGCAAAGCACAATTTGGCGGTGGTCGAAGCCGATCGAGGTCGATTGCCGCAAGCCGTCGAATTACTCGAACAACTGCCGGGTTATTCGCCGGCGCTCAGGACACTGGGACTCTTCTACGAAAAACAGGGCCGCTACGACCTGGCCGAGACCACATTGCGCGCGGCATCGCATGCAGGCGATGAACACCCCGAGGCGCGGCAACAGCTCGGCCAGCTCTATATCCGCCAGGGACGCTATGCCGAAGCACGGGCAGAATTGCAACGCGCCCTCGCACTCGACTCTACACATACTGAAAGCCGGCGCTTGCTTGGCTTGTTGGCCCTATCAGAAAGGCGATACGGCGAGGCGTTGACGGCCTTTAGCCAAACCATTGAACTCGACCCCTATTTGATCGAAGCCCATTATAACTTGGCTTCCGCGCTCTCCGCGCTCAAGCGCGAGGAAGAAGCACAGGCGGCGCTCCAGCACTTTGAAAAACTATCCGCGCATGCCGCCCAGATAGCCCGGCTTCGCCGTCTGCTCGACGCGCAACCCGATCACCTTGCTACGCATATGGAACTGGCCTACCACTATCGCCAGCTCGAAAACCACCAAGCGGCGCTGACACATTATCGCTCCGCGCTAGACGCCCATCCCAACGACTTGCAGGTCTTATTGCAGTTGAGCGGGTTCTTATTGGAACTCGGAGCCGAAAATGAAGCGCTCAAACTTTGCCGCCGCGGTATCGCACAACACCCCGAAGACGCGCGGATAAGCGCGCTGTATTTCAACCAGGGCTATGTGCACATGCGGAACGAACGGTATGCGGAGGCCCGGACGGCATTCGAGCAGGTGGTAAAATGGGACCCGAACTCGGCCAAGGCCTGGAACAATCTTGGCAATGTGCAACTCGCCCTCGGTGAGACCGATGCCGCTCGGCAGGCGCTCACCACCGCCGTCGCCGCCGACTCCGGCATAGCCGAAGCCCATTACAACCTTGGCAGCCTGTTCCTGCAAGACCGACAATTGCAACAAGCCCGACAGGCTTATCTAGCGAGCATTGCGGCAGATTCAACTTTTATCCGTGCCTACTACGCCCTGGCCACCGTATACAAGAGCCTGGGCGCGATGGCGGAGGCGGGCAAAGCCTATCAATTTTTTATCGACAAATGGCAAGGTGATCCGAATTTCCTGCGCCAAGCGAGGCAACAGCTCGCACAACTGCCCAAGCCGTGAGCGAAAGTAAATCGATGTATGCCGCGATCTTATTAGGCCTGCTGCTTCTCGCCTGTAGCTCAAATGAAAAAGCCGCAGTTCCACCGCTACCGAGCGCCGCCCAGCCAGAGACCATCGCGCCGTCGATCCACTTCGTCGAAGTGGCGGCAACAGTCGGCCTGAGTTGGCGCCACGAAAACGGCCTGAGCGACAAACGGCATTTCCCCGAAACGATGGGCGGCGGCGGTGCCTTCTTGGACTACGACAGCGACGGCGACCTAGACCTCTACGCCATAAACGGCGCTTTTATCGACGCCTCACCACAAGCGCCCCGACCCGTCAACGCCCTTTACCGCAACGACAGTGGACACTTCGCCCTGGTCGATGCCGGCCTCGGCCACCCAGGCCTCGGCATGGGCCTAGCCGCTGCCGACTACGATGCCGACGGCGACCTCGATATCTATATTACCAATTTTGGCGCCAACGCGCTTTATCGCAACGACGGCGAACACTTCTCGGAAATAGGAGAATCGACAGGGGTCGCCGACGCTCGGTGGGGCACCAGTTGCGCATTCGCCGATTACGACCGCGACGGCGACCTCGACCTCTATGTCGCCAATTACGTCGAATACGACCCCAGTGAGGCCAATGCGGACCAGTTCCCTTATATGGCAGCGTCCCAAAGTTACGGCGACGAGATCCCGCCGGGCTATCCGCATCCCGACAATTTTCGCGGTCAGGCCGATCTGCTCTTTCGCAACGACGACGATGCGGGTTTCACCAATGTTTCTCAGCTTTCCGGAATCGCAGACGAGGGCGGCAAGGGGCTCGGTGTGGCATTTGCGGATTATGACGACGACGGGTGGCCCGACATTTACGTGGCCAACGACGCGGTGCGCAATTTTCTCTATCACAACAAGCAAAACGGGAGTTTTGCAGAAAAAGCGGCGATAGCGGGGGTGGCCTACGGGCAGGACGGGCAAATGGAAGCGGGCATGGGGGTCGATTGGGGCGACTACAACGGCGACGGGGTTTTCGACTTGACGGTGACTAATTTCCAGGCAGAGCCGAATAGCTTATACCGCGGCGAAGAAAGCTTCTTCGCCAACGCGACCTTTGCCGCGAACATCGGCCTACCTTCGCTGCCCTTGCTCGGTTTTGGCACCCAGTTCTTCGACCCCGATCTAGACGGCGACCTCGACCTCTTTGTGGCCAACGGCCATGTCCTCGACAACGTACTGGAGATCGACCAATCCACCAACTACGGACAGCGTAACCTACTCTTTCGCAACGATGGCGGACCCCGACCGGAGCAGGTCCGCTTCACCGATATTTCCGCACTGGCCGGGCCGGGTTTACAACTCGCTCGCGTCAGCCGTGGCAGCGCTACCGGCGACTACGACAACGACGGCGACCCCGACCTGTTAGTATTCAATTCCGGGCAGCCGCTCAGCCTGTTGCGCAACGACCGCGCAGACGACCACCACTGGATCACCATCCAACTCAACGGGGCCAACCGCAACCCGCACGGCATCGGGGCTCGCTTGACGGCTACCAGCGGCCCTGTCGTCCAGATGAGGGAACTGCGAGGCAGTCGTTCATATCTATCCCAGAGCCAGCTCCGCATCTGTCTCGGCCTTGGCAGGCAGCCGCGACTCGATTCGATAGAAGTACGTTGGCCCACCGGCCGAATCGAGCGCTTCGGCCCCTTTGCAGCTAATCAAACCATCCGGCTCAACGAGAGCCACGGCATCAACGCGGGGACCTCCCCGCCCTAACCCGCTCGACAAGCGCCTGCCCGAAGGCCTGCTGCCCTTGCTCCGTAGCGACCTGCGCGACATAATGTTCGGCGTCGGTCAAACGGTCCGCTGCTATCAGTTCCGCGACCAATACCTCAAGCAAATCCTCAAAGAATTGCTGCCTTATTTTTGCGTCTTTGACCGCCGTTTCAAAAGCAGCCAGGGCCTTGCCCCGCTGTCCGAGGAAGTGATAGGCATAACCTTCGATAAAGGCTTGCAGACCCGGTGAGAAATCCGGTGCCTGCGCCATGAAGTGCAACCGGTCCAACAGTATGCCGAGCGCCGCACGCTCCCCCGCGCCCAATGCTTGCCCCATCATCTGACCGCAGCGGACCCAGCGCAACGTAGCCCATAAATCTCCCCATATCGTATACGGCTCTTCTAAGCGGGCAGCGTGATAATAGGCTTTCGCCCGCGGATAGTCCTGCGCCACAAATAACGCTTCGGCGACATTTAACGACAATACATCCGACGCCTTTCCCGCCATCCAACGCTCAATCCCCCGCTGTTCTCCCGCGCTCAAGCGCCCCCAAAGTTCCTCGGCTTGTCGATGCAAAATGCGCGCCCGACGCTCATTGCCCTGATCCATCGGTGGCGCGCTGAAAAGCGCAGCCATAGATCTCAACACAGCGAGCTGTTCTACCGGCATATCGCCGAGGCGACTGCGGTATTCGTCGTCAGTCCGCAAACGCTGGTCCGCTTCAGATGCAATATCCCAGGGCGATGGCGCTTGTTCTAACGCAGCAATAATTGATCTGGCTAACAACACTTGCCCAGCCGCGGTAGGATGTAGATGGTCGGCAACAAGTTCCCACCCCACTCCTGCGTCCGGGCTATGCGCCAGAAAACGAGACTCTACTTCGGCTAATAACGTAGCTTCTTCTCGGGCTACCCTGCGCACGGCGAGATTCGCCGCAACCGGAGCCCGCCAAGGTCTTGGGTCCAAATCGCGAGCCTGCACAAAGGCGGCCCGCGCCGTAGCGCCCTCGCCCATTTTCTCCAAGTGATATCCTAGTAGAAAATGTAGATAGGCGTCATCGGCCCAAATATCTTGTGCCTGCCTTAGAGCCACCACCGCGGTTTCCGACGGATGCTGACGCTCGCCGGAGGCAAGCAGATCCGCATAACGCTTGCGTTGCCCATCCTCCACGGGCGGCTCGACACGGGCCGGCGCAAAACCTCGCTCGTTGCTGGTCAATGTGCAAAGCACCAAGGGGATCCCCTTTTCGCGACAGAAAGCTGCAACGTCACGTAAATTACCCTCGAGATTTTCCGCGGCCTGTGCCCGCCGCGGGTCGGCGGACGGAACAGCACCCGTCCTCGACATAACTTCGATCAAGGCGGCCTGTGGACCAGTCTGTTTAGCCGCAAATACCCCCAACAAACCACCTACAAGGCCCGTCATACGCCACTGCATCAACGCGTAGTGAACCTGTTTGCTCCACAGGCTTTGCCCACCCTGGGCTAATGAAGCCGCACCGTATACTCCATAAAATTCGTTGTGTCCGGTATAGACCACGACCAAATCAACCGCCAGCTCCTCTACTCCGTCCTCTACCGCTCGTGCAACGGCAAAACTGGACGCAGCCGTAATCCCAACGTTAAAGACCTCGATCTGGCGTTCTGGATAGAGATCTTGCAGCATCTCCTGGAGATAGGAAGGGGCGGACAGACGTTTAGGATGAGGATAGCCTTGGACGGTCGAACCACCCGCGAATAACACGCGTAAGGCCCCATCGGGCGCTGGTTCGATATAGGGGCGAGGGGTCATGCGGATACCCCGCAACGGAATATCCCCTGCGACGCCGGCGAAGAAGCGGCGTGCATAAGCTGGATTGACCGCGTGCAGCACTCGATCTTGCAAACGAGACAGTTCAAGCGTAAACGCCGGAGGGGCCAACGACGACACCAGGCGCAAGCCCCCTTCAAGCAGCACAACCATCATCAGACCGAGCAGCAATGCCGCTAGCCGATTGCGCATGGACCCCTGGTTCATTTTGAGCGGAAAACTAACTTAACGCGTGGCAGCGTGGCGGGAGAGCGCTTCTTCGTCGATCTGCACCTGTCCGGCATACACCTGGTGCAGCGAATCGAGCAAGGCGTTAAAGAGCGCGCCTTGCCGTTGCTGGCGAATATCCGTACGAATTTGCTGCTGCAACTTATTATCGAGAGACATCAGCAGCTTTTCATAGGGCTGATCTAGGCGAAAAACGCTGTATTTATCCTGTACCTCCATCGGCCCTTGCAGCACACCGACATCTTTGTTATTGCTATCGCCGAAGTGCGTACGATAGGGCGACTGGATGAGCGACTCTATCGAAATCCGGCCACTGTCGGCAAACGTGTGGCCGCCCACAGGCTTCATGGCGGACCGAATCGAATGACGCACGGCCAATTCCTCCAGACGCTCTCCAGCTTGCGCCCGAGCAACGATCTCCTCGGCCTCGGCGCGAGTATCACACAAAACCTCGGTCATTTCAATAATGCCGGGCAGGGATCTGTAGGTTTCGATATATCGCTCGTAATAGGCCTTCACTTCAGTATCCGTCGATTTGCCCCTGCCCGCCACTACGTCCACGCGCAACTGCGAAGCGATCAGCCCTTGGCGCTTCTTGTCTTTCCACGCCACGACATCACCCCGTTGGTCCCGTCCCCGTGCACGAGCTTCGAGCGTCAACAACGAATCGGAGATGACCACGATCTCCAGCGCCCGAAAAGCCGTCACACTATCGGGCGGCAGAGCCCCTTTTTCTACATTGATCAGTGCTTGCACTGCATCAAGGACCTTGATTGCGCCGCTTTTGTACTCAAAAAGAGGTTCCAACGCCATCGTCTTGTCTAAGCCACGACGATGCACCCCGTCGAGCACGGCATGGATGCGATTGCGGTGATAGCGCAAACCGTAGGCTTGCTTCAGCGAATCGATGACCGCCTTGTAACGCTCATTGCCCTTGCGCCGAATCACTCGCTCTGTGATACTGGGCCGCATTAGCTCAAAAGAATTACGCCTCTTTTTAAGCACCTTGACCACCTCATAACCATCGATGGTCTCTATCGGCTCGCTGACCTGGCCTTGCTCCAGATGAAACACGCCATCGCGCAGACCAGTTACCGCACCCGACTCGTCGAAGTAGCCACCAAGGTTCCCGCCCTTTTCGGCATCACCGGCCAAGGAACGCTCGCTGGCCAGTTTCGAAAAGCCACTGCCCGCATCCAACAGGCGAATGATCTCGCGGGCGTCTTCTTCGCTGGCGGAGAGGATGTGCGCCGGCCAGATTTCCCAACCCAATGAGTGCTCTTCATAGAACGCACGTAATTCCTCCTCAGTAATCGAAACGCCGGCGGAGACCATCTCGTCGGATAATTCTCCTGCGATGCGTTTATTGACCATCTTTGTGAGCGTCTGCTCCAGGCCGGGCAACTGGTCCAGCCCCCGTTTTTTCGCCTCGTACAACACGAGTTCCTTGTCGACTAGGCTTTGCAGATATTCACGATAAGCGGCCACACCCTCTTTCTTCGAATGCAGATTAGGGGGCAACGACCGCTCATAACGGTCAACATCTACTGCAGTGATCGTCTGCCCAACCACCGTGGCCAAACCTACTACTACAGGGCCCCCTTTAACCTGAGAGTCGGCAGTTTCATGGTCTTTGCCCTCAGGGCTGCAACCTGTAAACGCGAGGAGAACGGTCAGCGGTATAAATTTACACAACATAAGTTTCCCATTTCCGTACATAATCTGCGCGGTGCCGTCAGTACTACGGCACCGCGCATTAACAAATATTATTGTTCATGGAGGCTATGCTATTTGCCGGTTGCCACCTTGCTCCCGTCTGGGTAAACGCGACCAATTTTTCGTTCAAAACTCATCTCAACGTCAACCCTTTCAAGCGGATCTCCCTTGTAGTCGTAACGCACTATAACGTCGGGAATATGAACGGTTAATTCGTCGACATCTGGGGCCAATGGCTCAAAAACGAGAAACCCTTCGCTCTCTTGCGCACTGAAGACCTGCTCGTTGACATACATGGAACGCCGCATGATGCCGTCTCGTTCCTTCCATACACTATGGGCGTTGCCGCTTACTCCTGGCGCATTCCCCCCGGTGCCACCCTGCACATAACGGCGATAATATATCGAGATCTGTTCACGCGTCAGCGCGTAATATTTGCGCCCATTCGAGGTCGTGATATAGACCTGGGTAGGATCTAAGTAAACCTTCGGATACTCGTAATTAGAAACAAACGCGCGGAAAACTGTAAAACGCTGTGGAGTCTCCCCTGTACGAAAATACGTCGAGTTGCCAAAGGTGTAGGGGTTGCGTGAATCCGCCCCTTCACTAGAATAGGCACTGAACTGACGATTCAACTCCTCATCGGTCATCGGCCTTAGGCTGATTTCGAGTCGGGCCTGCTTGTAGGCCACGGTGCCATCATCTGCCACCGTCTTGTTCTCACCCTGCTCGGCCTCGCTGACTGGCTTGAGATCCTCGGCGTAATAGCGATGCGAGCATCCCGAAAAAAGCAGCAAAGTACAAAGCAGCGAAATTTTGCATTTCATTACGTTATAGCCCTCCTACTCTAAACCGGCGAAGATGGTGACAAACATCGACGTTTCCGTGCGGGCCTTATCCGCCGAGGCGCGGTCGATCCGCGAAACTCGAAAGCCGGTCTGGGTCCATAGATTGTAGCCCAGGTAGTCGGCGTTATTCGTAATCTGCATCGCATAGACCAACTCGGTGCGGTCCGAACGTAACTGATCGTTTTCCAACTCTTCGCGAAACTGTTCGACGAGCAGATACTCGAGACCGGATTGCAACTCTGTACGCGACAGGATCGGCAGGCGCACGACCAGCGACCAAAGTTCCTGCAATTCGGTAGTCGCCACGCGCACCTGGGTGTCCTCGCGGCTCGACGGTCGCTGGCGCTGGAACTCACTCTTCCAACGTGGTTGAAACTTGAATGGGCCGAGATCGATGGTATAATCAATCTTATTGAGAATACCAAAGAAGGAGGCCGTTTCGCGAAGATCTTGTTGCTCAAGAGGTCGTTTATCGTAATCCGACTGTTTGACGATTTCCCACTTGAATCGATTCTTGAAATGAATGCGATCATTTTGGAAGTGATAACCCATATACAAGGTGTTCGCCCAACCGTCTCGCAAAGGCAATGGATCGGTAAAAGGCACCAAGTCTCCGCGTGAACCTTGACGCACCACCCATTCGATCACATCGTCGCGAATATCGTCTTGGACTCGGCGGTAGTTGTTGAAAATCTGAACATTCCCCTTGCCTGCGTAATTCTTGTCAAAGGCCAGCAAGGCGTAGTTGCTGACATTCTCGCGTTTATCCGCCAGTTGACGCTCGTCTAAGCGACCAATAGTCAACCGCGCCTCCGGACCCAAGTGCGAACCAACGTAGACATTGTAACCGCGCCGATCGCGCTTATAGAGAAAATCCGGCAAGTTGTCGTTTTCAAACCGGTCGACAATGCCATTGTTGTTCATATCGACGCCAAAGAGAAACTCGGGCCGGTCAGAGGCATAGCGCAGAAAAGGCTCCTCGTAATCGGGCACCGTGTTGCGACGCAGATCTGAGTCGTTTTGATTGAAATCGTTGATGAAGTCGTTGTTCTCGTCAAAACCGGGAAACACCCTGCGGTCCTGCGAGAAATTAGCCCGCAACCAGTCGGGGTTGCGGTCCTGGTCATCGTTATCATCGACGAATTCGTAGGCGAAACGCGTCGCGTCGTCGTAGTTAATATCCGCGGCGTCGTTGAGCGTCCCAGCCAAGAATGAACTTGTGCTGTAGCTGGGATCGACGCTGAAGACCTCACCGAACCCGTAGTAGGGATATTCCCGCTTATAGGCATTGACAAACCAGGCATCGGCCGAAAGGTTGTGGGCATGGTGATTAGTCACGTCGATCTCTGACCGCCGCGGATAGCGAAAGTGCTGGCGGTTGCGATCCCATTCGCCCGAGAGATAGAACCCGCCGACATCAGTGAGATCAAGGGTGACACCGAAAATCTCATTGGCCACGGGCAAGCCGTATTTGACGCGGACAAAACCCTGGTTTGAACCGTCCTTCACATTGCCGTCCGCGCGCACCGTGCGCTCGGGAATGCCTTCGGACAACAAAACTGGCTGGCCGTTGGCATTGAGTTGGCGATTGGAAGTGACGTCGATCCGGTAGTCGTTGGCCAAAAGCAAGAGAAACTCAATGCTCTTGATCTGCTCTGGTTGCGGGCCGAATGCATTGCGATACTGGGGACCTTCAAGATCGTAGATCAGCACAATGACTTCATTGCCGTCGGCCGAGAGGAAACCCTCACGACGAAAGCCACCCTGCACAGATGGGCGGTAGTCCAGGACATTGCCTCCACCAATTTGACGACGGTTGCTTATCCGTTCACCGTCAACGGTAGTAATGATCATCTCCTCCTGAAAGAAGGCCGCGCCGGCGCTGTCGTCCTCAGGTGAATCATCGCTCAAGCGCACTTCAATGCGCGTAATGTCGGCGTTGTTTTGCCCCTCTGTAAGTGTGCCCTTGAAAGGATTGCCCTCGAATGCTTGCCCCTTGGTCGTAGAATTAAAAGCATTGACATAGGTAGCACCCAAGTTGACAAAATCGCCGAGCTGTATGGTACCGCGACCGCCGAGTAGATTCGTATCATTCGAACGAAAACGGGCAGTGCTCGCGGTCTGCGCTGTTTCGACTTGCCCGGGTGAACTAGGACGCGAGACGATCAAAGTCGCCTCGTATTTGTCGGTGGCCAAATCGAGCTGAATACCGGCAAACGTCGGTTTGGAAAAGGTCATCGGCGTCAATGTGGTGCGGATGCGGTCCCCAATGGTCAGGGCATAGGCATATTGGCCCTTCTGATCCGAGGCAATGACAAGGCTAGAGAACCAACTGGAGAAAAAAGGCGTTTTGAAGAGACTACTCCCCGCCGTCTGGGGTGCCGCAATACTCCAGTCATAAACGAGTTGACCTCGAGTGATATAATTCCCATAAAGATCGTAGAAATACTCGCCTTCTTGACTTGTACTCACATAGCGCTGAAAGTGTCGGCGAGCATAGTTAGTGTAGCCTTGTTGCTGCCACTGATATTCGTTGAATAGCTCCTGGGGTACATACCATTTCTTTACCGCCGGATCCAATGCGTCAAAGAGCACGCCTGGCCCCACGGGGTCATAACCAACTTCCCCGCCACGGCGCACACCCAGCCGAGTACCAAAATCCTCCTGTGCGGGGAGGTTTCCCACGATCGCTCCCAGCATCAGGACTGCAACCGCAACGATGCGGAAACTCCTAGCTGTGTTCACAAATGCCCTCCCTTTGTTATCAATTCCGGTCCAAACTATAATGCTACAATAAATTTAAAACCTTCATTTAATAAGCGACATGAACAAGATGGGTTTGTTGGCTATCGCCATTGTCAGCCTGCACCTCAATCCGACAGAGATAAATCCCCGGCGGCACAATCTGTCCGTCCATATTCCTGCCGTCCCAGGCAAAAGTCTGGTCTCCGACCTTGCCGCCGGTCACCGCGCTTTGCCCATGACCAACCAAACGACCACCGAGATCATAAAAAGCCACACCCAGTGGCCGTTTTTCCAACACCTTCAACAACGAGAAACCGACCAAAAGTTCGTCGTTAATCCCGTCGCCATTGGGCGTGAAAACCGGGGGTAACGCCACGTCTTGGATCAACGAGCCTCGCAAAGCCATTAGGCTGACTCGAGCCGTCGAAGAATCCACTAGCTCGGTGGCATCCTTGGAGTTTGCGTCAACCCGTTGAAAAACGCCTTCCTCCGTATCCGAACTACGGACATAGGAAACATACTCTATACCTTCGCGAAAGATCTGCGACTCGAACTGTATCTCAATAAGGGCATGCGTATCCGCCGGCAGGTCGGCATTGAGCGAAGAAGGAAAACGAATCCAGACGGAATCTGCACCCGTCGCCATCTGTGTCAGCGCCGCCCCGTCCTCAGAGCGCAAGATACCGTCGGTATCCGGCGCAAAGACTCGGTCGAAACTCGTAGCTACCGCGTTTGTAACCGCCTGATCTGGGTCAAGCAGCGAGGATACCTCTACAACTTCGACCTGACCGAGACGAACGCCAGTTAGGCGCGCGGCGCGCGGCGCGACAATTAGCACTTCATTGAAACCGTCGCGCACAGTGGCGTCAGTCGGATCAGGCTCGGCCGCCCGAATGAAGTAGGAAAACTGCTGCGGCTCGAGCGGATTGATATCACGAGGCGCGGTATAGTCCATCGGCAAGACACTTAGATCTGCCAAGCCTCTCTGCGTGCCCTCCTCGCTTATCAGCGCTAGTTCGCCGGCTAGTTCCAACGCCAGCGGCGGGGCTAGTTCAATGCGTAGATTACTAACGCGGGCCGTTTTGAAAGGGTCTTCTGACGAAATATTGACGCGAATCTGAACGAACTTGCGCGGGTTCGGAGAAGTGATTGTCGCCTCATTGAGGCCGTTTGTTGGCAAATAACTCTCGCTCCATTCGCTCCAGCCGACAAAAGCCAATTCGCCGTTTTTGTCAAAACTTTTACGCGGCGCCCGACGTAGCTTGCGACCATCCTCGTCGATGAGGCCATCGCCATCATTGTCAATGAGGTCGATCGGATCTTCGTCCTCAAATCCGTCGCCGTCGTCGTCAGTTCCGGAGGCGTGTTTTTTGTTGGCAGGTAAGGTTTCCCAAATATTCCAGGCCGTCCACTCCAAGGCGATCTTGTTATAGATGTCTTCGGTGACTTCCTCTCGCTCTTCGGCACCGGCTGCGGTAACCACCTGAAAGAAAGTAAAGTTGGTATCGGTCTGATCCGAAGTTCGGGTCTGGATCTGCATACGGACATCCGGATGTAGATCCAAAGGCTCTATCCGTTCAACGGCCTGCCCCGTGACTGGATCGGTCTCGCGGATAATGACGTCGCCTTCCCAAGCGATGCGCGGGAGGGTCTTGCGAATGAAATCGCCACGTGAATCGGTAAGCGAGATCGGCGGCGAGTAAGCCCAAACGCTGACTGGATAGCCTTCGCCGTGAAGCTGTATCTCTGCCAAGGTCGCCAATGCGCCATAACGACCCGACTGATTGCCGGTGATGTCGATATCTCGGATCTGTAGAAAGCGGATTTTGCGGGGAGGGAAATTCTCTTGAAAAATCCGCACTACCGGAGTGTGGTTATCGATATGCTCGTTGCTAATTATGTTGTCCCATTTCAGCCCCTCTTCGAGCTGGGGGAAGTCGTCGCGGTCGTCCATGCTCAAGGGTTTGAGCAATGTGCCATCGGAGACCAGTATACCTGGGCCCAAGAAAGCGCCCTGATGGCTCTGATTAATACGCTTATTCAGCACCGATATATTGTCGACCCAAAATACGGCACCTAAGTCATACCAAGCCGTGCCCTTGAGATAAACCGGTGACCATGTATTAGCTTGCCACTCTGAGTCGTAGAGCCCGTCGGTCGCCAAATTGGGCGCCCCCAAGCCACCGTTTTCGTAAGAGGCACCACCGCGTTTTTCTGGCTTTAGGGCATAATTGTCGCCCCTCGCCCAGACCTGCACCTCGGAGATACGCGGGACCTCCTTGACATAATAGAGGATCGGCCCGCGCCTGTCCTCAGAAAGAGCCTGGTATTTTTCTTCAGCCGTTTGCACGACGTCGTCTAACAGGTCGACGAGCAAGCCGCCGGCCGTCTGACGCTGATAGACGAGCGCGCCACGACGCACCTCAGGCAGGGCCTCATAGGCAATACGAGCCTCGTCGTCAGCACCTAAGAAAGAATCGCGCCAAAGATCAGAATCGGTGACCTTGATGCGAAGGTATTGCACGAATCCCCCAGTGATATCGGGCAAACCGTCTAGATTCCAGTCGGCCCGATCTAGTGGCTTAAGCGGAAAGGTCATTTGCACGTAGCGGCCGTCCGTACCGGGCACGGGAACCAGTAAGATCTCTCCCTCTATGGCTGCGCCCCCACCGCTGCCACACTGGGTCGAACCCCCGAAAATAAACGCCTCGCTGCGCACACAGCCCTGTGCCAACTTCCCTGCTACGAATCCTGTCGAAATCTGTTTGATTAGAGAGAACTTGAGGTTATTGCCTAAGGGGAAGGGGAAGCGCTCGCCCATTGAGGCGAAGAGCACCAGGGCCTTGATCGGTTGACCGAGATACTCATCGTCCACCTGACCGGCAGGGAATATGATCGTCATACTGTCGGCGTAGACAACTCGGGCCAGATCAACTTCGAGTTCCCACTTGCCAAGCCCATCTAGATTGAAGTCACCAGGGTCATCCAGACGACTGGCATAATCGCTTGGGGTGTTCGGTTCCCAGAATGTGCTCAAATCGCCATCAACGACATTGTTGGCCAAAGCGGCGTTGGACTTGGCGATGGCACCGCCAATGGTCAGATCGCCGCCAGCGCGGACCAAGTCGGGATAACTGAAATCATTAGCTGTTGGGGCGACATTGATATTACGGCGAAAGAACACTGGCCGCAGACCACCAGCATCAACCTGAAAAATATCCGCTTCGTTAATCGGCACGTTCAAGCTTGCGACGAGATCGTTTTGGTAATTCCAGTTATTCCAGTGTGAAACCCGATCTACACGAATCGAATTGCCGAGCAGGCGATAGGCATCACCGTTTTGAGCCATAGAAAAATTCGGCAGAGAAACTACGGCGAGGGACATCCCCCATATTAACAGCCGTTTCAAAAGCGATCCTCTCTTTCCGTGTTTTTCAACTTAGGCTAGTATGCTACAACTTAGGCTAGTACGCTACAGAAACAAGGCGCGTCCGGGCGGCCCCCGCATCGTCAGCTTCGGTAGAAATTCGCAAAATGTATAGACCAGGCGGGACTATGTGCCCGCCGCCGTCACGACCATCCCATTGCTGAGAATACCCTCCCGACGACAATGCACGCTCAATTAAGTGCAGGCGCCGACCGTTCAAGTCAAAAACTTCTAAGCGCACAGGTTTCGGCGTCAACAAGCGCTGGACGTCAAAAATTACGGTCATCTCATCATTGATACCGTCACCATTCGGCGTAAAGGGATTCGGTTCAATCTTGAAAGTGCTCACCAAATTCTCACTCTGCTGCGAAATATCGGCGGTAACCGCCAGCGAATTGCGGTCCGTGAGCTGGTCGGTCTCGACAAAGTCCACGATATCGCTGCCCTCCACCCTCTGCGGAAGAAAAAGGGCGAGCGTATCAGGTGCTGACTCACTACCGGCGATGCCCAGGATACCATTACTGGTAAAATTTCTTTCAACATCGGATGCTAGGGTGTCGAGAAAGACACTGGCCGAAAAGTTGGTGCGAAAATCGATTACCCGGCTGCGGAAGCGAATTTTAACTTGTGCATCGCGCACTTGACCATCATCGGCTGGACGTATCGTCGGGAAACCGACAACAAACTGGTCGTCTACTACATGCAACTTCCGAAACTGTCCCGCACCCACCTCACCTGCTCCTTCTCCCGCGCTCGCTAACGACAGGATTTCACCATCTCCGAGATCTACTTCCACCCCCTCAATAGCATCAGCCCGAGCTGGAGTAAAAACCTGTAAACGATTAAAGCCGTTGTTATCGGCACCAAGGGAAGCCTTCAAGGCCAACACGAAGGAAGTATCGCGACCAGCGATCACGCCCACGGCCGGAGCGATCTCGCCAAGCACTTGGTCAGTAATCTGTGGAGCCGAAAATTCGATGCGCATGTTGCGGATAATCGTGGCTGCATCAGGAGCTTGGCTCAGAAAAGCCACCTCGACCTGAATAAAGGGCCGCCCGCTCGGCGCATTGACCAGTTCGCCATTATCTGCCGTCTGGGCACTGCTCCAAAATTCAAGATCGGGCTCAATACGACGGCGCACACTAACCGGTAAGCCGATGTATCCCTTGCGGGTCAGGCGGATCGACTCGCGAGCCTCTGGCAGGGCAGCACTAAAGATTTCGCGAGCCTCAAGGTTGAATTCCGGAGACTCAAGATCCACTTCCTGGCCACGAGTCGGGGAACCGAGCCGTTGGTCAACGATAAGTGCTCCCTCCACGCGCCACTCCACCTCACGATCGAAAAAGTTGACGCGAAAGAGCACATCAGGCTCAGGAGTAACTCCGGTGCGCACGCGCACAATGGTTCTCGATAGCGTGGGATCACCAATTTTTTCCTCATCCCAAAAAATTCTCCCCAAGGTCGCTGGGGGCAAAGGAAGCGCATTGGAGGTATATACCGCCTCGGACACGAAACCGTCGGCGTAGAACTCCATCTCGGCTAAATCGTAGTCCAAAGGGGTCTGAAAATCGATGCGCGAGTACCGCAATTGGGTAGGCGGATCGAACACTACAGAGATCGTATCTTCTAAGTTAACCGGCACACTCGCTTCGGGAACAAAAGTTGGAAACGTGTTGCCGATTCTATCGAATCTTGGGAAGGCCAACGGCCCTGTATATGGATCGTCGAGACTAAGACCGGCGATCACCTTCTCGGTACCCGGTAAACCGCGGAAGAAGGTATAGGCAGAAACACGCACCTCCTCTTCAAGGCTCGGGTAGAGACGAAACAGGCGGATTGGAAAATAATGACCTAAGTCGGTATAAAGGCTCCATATCTGCCTAACATCCTGTCCTACCCGATCAATGCGCTCGAAATGGGTCTTTGGATCCCCATCAAAGACGCGCCCCAACCCCTCTTGCAGGCGGATGCCTGTCAATGCTCTTTCAAAAATTCCCAAAGTCGTGAGATTTACCGCTTTGTTATATTTATCGCCGCCTGGAGGACGAGGAAATGATTCGGCCACGTTGATCATGGCCTCCATCTCAACAATGCCGGCGCGGCGCAAAAGCTGGACATCCGCCAACCCACGCGGAAAGGGGCCCCAACGGGGAACCAGTAAGGTGCCCTCCTCAATGACGTTACCATCTTCAAGTTCGACCGAGATCTGTGCCACCACATCAACCCTAGCTACATGGGTCGAAAAGATAAAAAGGATCGAATCAGTCGCCGCGTCTAATTCATCGGCGGTCAATGTTGGGGAAATATCGGGAACGGGCACCATACGTGCTGGAGTGATAGGGCCGATACCATCTGCGGATCTTTCAAGGTCAATTAGCTCGATAAAGGTATTCTCTGAAATCTCGCTCTGTTTGATATCGCCCCAAGTTTGGTCTCCGGGAATGGAGAATAGTCGCAACTCCGCGGTAGCATTTGCTACCAAACCCGACAAAACCAGCGCGGCGACACAAATCCCAATTCTCATTCCTTGGCTCCCATATAATTTGCGCTCTGACCCAGATTAGCCTTGGCGATTGGGATCTGACCGACTGAAGCAGATTGCTTCAATACCCCAAAACCCTTTAGATGCTCTAAACTGCGTATATACGGTAAAGATTTCAAGTGAAAAGAGAGGGGGGACGTATCCCCCCTCTCTTTTCAAGTCAAACAGGATGTGCGGTCTACTTACTCACTCAACGAAGCTTTGATACGGCCCCAAGAGTCTTCCTCAACCGCGGTAGCACCACCGGTGCCGACCAAGCGAGCGTCAACAAACCGCTCCGCATAGCGCCACGTGGCAGCCTGACCGGACAAGGTGTGGAAAGCGCGATCCTGGCCGGGGCCCTGATCGGTATCCGGGCACGAGATTTGGAAACCAATGATCAAACCGTCGACCAGATTCGAAGCCACGCTATCGTCGGGGCTGTTCCAGATCAGATCGTCGAAAGGCGTGCAGAAAAACTCAATGATACTTTGCGTCGGGCCATCGCCAACCGAAACACCGCCACCATCGGCGTAGGGCAACTCGTTGACCCATTCAGCCCCGGCACCCAAGTAAAAGACGTGACGACCACTCGGATCATCAGCGACGGCGATATACTGCTGTGCATGGCGATTGTTGTTCAGGGTTTTCTCTTCATCGGTCCAATCTTCGTTAGCCGAACCGGTATAGTCGCCACCCGTGTGATCACCGTCGAGCATGCACTCGATAGCCTCGTAGTTCCAAGGGCTAGCGCCATCATACTCTCTACCGAAGTAGACATTGTCGACACGTTCCATGGCAAACCAGACCTGGTTCAGGTTTTCGTTCCAACCCGTCCAGATGCGGTAGTCGAGGTCTGCCGGATCGTACTGGGCGCCATCGCCAACCGTCGGGTCCGCGTACATGTCAGTGGGAAGAATCGGCGCTTCACCGAACACATCTTCCCAATCGGAAACGCTACCGTCGCGAAGATCGATATCGGCCAAATCAGCTTCGGAAACTTCAAAGAGCAAGAAGACCGTCTCGCCAATATGCGCACTAGCACCGCCGGTAAGGCCACAAACTAGGCCAATGGCGATCAAAGCCATTAAGGACTTTCTCATTGTTTGAACTCCTTGTAAGAGAAATTATTTTACTCGTGTCTCAAATTCTAAGAAAAACATTTGCAGTATTGACCTGCTACTACAAACGACCTGAAGATAAACCCTTCAGGAATAACTTCGTTCTTCTCTTTTCCTCCTTTCGACCAAATCAATTAAAATGGGAGATTCACCCTCCCTAAGGGCATTCACAGATTTCGTCTAATAGGATAGGAAAAACTAATTGAAGTGTCAAGAAAAATCACAAAACTACTTAAGTTGCTATAAATAATAAATTTATTCTGATACTGTATGTTTTATACGGATTTTATCATTTGTTGCCAGTTGGCTCTTCGCCCACCTCCACTGCCGCTTTGTCTTTTTGAAATCGTATATGCCTGATCGCGTGCATACCAATCCCAAACGGTCCAGATCGCGCTTTCCCGGTAAAAGCTTTGTTAACCCGTTCGAAATAGCTCCTATCGGTCTCGCCTGACAGGCGCACCGTACTCGCCTCGACCGTCCCCATCACAGTTTTTCCCGTCCAATATGTTGCAGTAATCGGCCTAAATTCTTCGCCGATCGCGCCGTCCTGGAAATCAATCCGTTCAACCTTCGCCAAGGGTATAAAGCGCTTTTTTCGACCTCTAAAAAAATCTAATCTCTGCTTCCCGCGAAAAAGTAGATCCTCGACTTCAAAGCGTTTGCCATCCGTGGTTATAACCGAAGCCTTGAGTATTTTATCAGCCGGCGGCAACTCCCCAACGGGATGGCGCAAAACAATCTCACGGACATCACTGGCGAGAATAGAGAATGGTCCGAGATTGGTCACCCCGGCAAAGCGGCGACCACTACTACCACCGCCAACAGCGTCCTGATGGGGCGAGGAGGAACTACCCGTCTGCATTACCGCCTTTTCTTCGCTACCATTGCGCAACACCAATACGATGCGCTGTTCCTCATCGCCACGCTCTCCCTCAAAACGCACCCGCGCAACCTTTACCAGAGGCATTAGTTTCCTTTGATCCTGGATATATATCTCCAAATCCTGTCGCCCCTGAAAAGTAAATTTATCAACCTGATGCTGATTTCCATAGCGGTCGATAATAGTCGCCTTGAGCGGTGATATTATCGCCCAACTAGCAGATGCCCATAACACCGCCAGGACCACGAACCAACTCGATCGTCCTTTACACTCCATATCGCTTGCTCCGTATAAGACTTAAGACTAAGGCTGTCCGGCTTCGCTCCCGCCTTCTCCGGGCTGGGCCGGCGATGGCGGAGGGCCGATAAGGATGTTCTGAATCTGCCCCATGCTCACTTGCACCGGCCTGATCTCATCTAGCCCGGTAGGTGAGTTTTCAATCCGCACTTTGTATTCACCCACAGGAACAATAAAATAGCGCAGCTCGGTTGAGGTCATACCTTCTCCCAACCTTGTTCTCATATTGTAGTCATAAATAAGAAAAGGTACCTGGCTACGACCCTGTGAATCGGAGAAGATGACCTGAAAGCGGCCCACCTGAATCGATGCATGGACATCCTGTCCCATCAGGACTTCGATTTCTTTCTCGGCAGTGTCGACGATATCCGTATTGACGACAACTAAATATTTCCCAGGATCCAAATCGACGAATTGCGACATCGAATGTTGTCCCGATTCGTAGCCTATCGGCGATCTTCCCGAGGTGCGCGGCGATTCAGCATGTACCTCATCACCCGTTTCTTCGTCTATGACATAATAATTAACATTTAAGTTATTGCCGGCTTGAATCCAAAGCCGTCCTTTGCCTTCGGGAATAGGGGGTGGGCCATAGCTCCCTCTGCTACTGGTACTGGCACATCCCCCAATAACGCCAAAGATTACGATCGAAGCTCCGGTCAAAAACCACTTGCGCGCTTGGTTATGTCCTCTTCTTAACGCCATACGACCCTCCTTGGGACTACCTACCGAAAACGGGCTTAAGTGCCCAATATCAAAAATCTTACACATACTATATACAAGCCTCAGTATCGCTGTCAACTACCTGCAGATTACCTTACTGTTCCTGTCAGTCTCCTGAAAGTGATACGAGGATGAAGTGTCTGTCATTCCCCCGTTGGCGACTAAGATAACGGGTAAATTCACCCCCGTCGTGCCACTTGCGCGGATAGGCTGAAGGAATGCTCACCCCCCTGCGCAACATATCATTCCACAATGCCTTGTCCCCCATCGCGAAACCACCGGCAATCAGAAAAAAATCTGCTCCCGCCGCCGCCAAGCTATCAAGTCGGGCAGGATTAGATTCGTCGGGCGTTATCTGCCACCCTTTGCGATGGCAGTAATAGAGCAAGGTCGGGCTTTGTGCTCTATGTGGGGCACCGGCGTTTTCGTCGAGATCGCCTACGACCAGTTTCGCTTCCCGGGGCAATTTGTCATCGACAATACCGCCGGCAAAATAGCAACTTTCGTAATACTTGTGCAGGTTGTTGGGTTGCTCATAATAAGGCCCGATCGCCCAACCGCCATAAACCGCGCTTCCGACAACCAAGATTCCTACCAAAACGACGCGTTGTAAGGGGGTCCAGTTCCTCGCAATACGGTTCCACCCCCGCTGCGAACCACCCACCTCCAAAAGTGCAGCAACCGCCCGGCCCGCCAAAAGTGCCCCGACCGGAACAAAAGGCAGCTGGTAATAATGCAGCTTGCGATTGCCCTCAGGGACGAGAAATACATAACACAGAAGCCCTCCCAGCCAAACCCATAATACCCACTCCCGCCGTTGGGTCGGCGGCAGCGAAAGCCCGAGCAAAACCAACAGTGCTCCTATCGGTGTATAGATGCTATGCCAAAACCGCACTACCATTGTTTGGTAAAAATCTAACCCGAACAGCATGCTGCGATCCCATTTATCGTAGCCGTAACGATTCCAAATACCGAATGTCAGACCCGTATCCTCAAAGAGCATACTGGCATGCCAATACCAGAAAACCGTAGGTAAAACGGCTGCCATCAAGTAGAGCCAAAGCGAAGGTTTGAGAACGAATCTCCCCCCCCAGCGCTCCCAAGCCAGTGCGACGAGCGGGAAGCCAAGGTAGAGGGTCGGGATTTTAACGAGGAAGCACAACGCGGCTAACCACACTGCCAAGACAAAGTCCCACCGAGTGCCGCTATCAACCCACCGCGCAAAAGCCCATAACGCCGCCACGCTTAAGAAGATCATCAGCGCCTCGGGCATAAAGGTGCGGCCGTAATAAACACTCAAGGGGAAAAGCAGATAGAATAAGGACCCGAATAGCGCACTCCGCGCACTCAGGCCGAGTCGCAATGCTAACAAGTAAAGCAGCGCTCCCGCAGCCGTCGAACACAGAGCTGCAACCAAGCGGCCAACCCATTCGTAGGCCCCCCCAACAACCGAGTAAAGCAGGCCGACGACAAATGGATAGAGGGGGAAATTTGACTCTACGAAACCGGAGGAAGTCCCCCTCCAGTCAACCCGTGGATGAAATAGAGTATATCCTTCTTCGTAATAATTGCGCGCAATCGCGGCCGTATCAGTTTGCCGCCAGGCCTGCTTGTCAATCAGAGGCTCCATTAGGCCGAGCAACCGCAATGACAATCCCAGGAGCAGGACAATCCAGAGCCAGTAAGCACCCGAAACCTCTTTGAGCCTCATGAATCTAGAAGGAGCGCCAGCTCGGCGACATATCGTCGCGATCATTGTTATCGGTCAGGTTCGTCGGCGGCGAACGCGGCGTATCCAGTTCATCCAAATCAAAGCCATTGGTTCCGACGACATAAATGTCGTAATCATCGTCGCCCATTTTACCGGTATAAGCCAATCCTTTGCCATCCGGCGACCAGACTGTTTCCTGCTCATACGTTTTCTCCGCGATCGAGATCCTGGTCTTCGCCTCGCCATTGGCCAGCATGATCATCAATTCTTGACCACCATACGCCTCCGAATTATACGCCAGGCGGTCCCCCTTTGGCGACCACGACGCAAACCAGTCGAATTTGCGCCGATTGTCTGTGAGACGAACCATATTGGAACCGTCGAGGTCGATAAGATAAATCTCATCGTTATCGTGGAAGGCCGAAGAGGTAAAGGCGACACGACGTCCATCGGGCGAGAACGCCGGCTCACGTCCCTTAACTAGCTTGCGCGGATTGGCTCCGTCGATATCGATCAACCAGATCGCCACATCGCCGTCGCGTTGGCTGACAAAGGCAACCGTTTGTCCATCTGGCGAAAAAGCGCCGCGCTGGTCGCGTTCGGGATGCTCTGTCAATCGTGCGACATTAGACCCGTCGGCGTCCATCGTATAGATATCGATATTCGACATCACATCGCCACGAGTAAAAAGAATCTTTTTGCCATCCGCCGACCAAGCCGGGTGCTGCTCGAAATCGCGTGTATCGGTCAATTGCTGAGGGTCGCTACCATCGGGCTTGATCGTGAATAGGTCCCAATTGCGGACATTTTTCTTAGTCGAGGAATAGAGAATAGTCCCCGTGCGTTTGAAACCGGCATTGCTGCCTGCGGGAACATCAAAAATCACCTTATATTCACCCACCCCCGATATCGGCGGTGCTTCCAACTCTAAAACCTGGGACTCCAGGTAATCACCCGCTGAGACATTGACCACATAAGATCCTCTGCCTAGATCAATCTTGCTCTCGGGTTGCGGAAAAGTAAACGTTCCGGCCTTGACCAAGCGGTTGAATTTGTATTCTACATCATTGGCGTCAAGACGCACCAACTGGCCGTCTCCGCCTCGGATTTCGACCGTGACCTGATTGGAGCCGCAACCAACGATCGAGATAGCTATTATCAATACAGCTAAGTTAAACATGCACTCCCTCCACAGCATAATTTTTGCTTATACAACCTATTGGGACAGGCCACTGAGTATCCGCAAGCGATGATCCAAATAATCCATCACCCCGTTGACATCGGCGAACGCATCGGCGAAGAACGGTTCATCAACGCGAAAATAGGCTCGAGCCTTCGGCCGAGCATAACTCTCATACTCCATGCCGATCGGAATCAGGGGCACTCGTATCCCCAACTGCTGCTCCACCTTCACCACGTGCTCAATAATTTCTTTCTGCAGCAACCCCATCCCACCCTGAATTCGCATCCCTTCCGGATGAGATATGACGACTTCCCCATGACTGTAAAGCCCGCTCAAATAGTCCTGCATATTCTGATTCGCCGCGCGGGCCCGGGCAATTTCACGGCGGCGTTCCTCCCGATCGGCGATGCGCCTTATATCTTTGGGCCGTACCACTCTGAGCCCCCCGAACCGCTCTATAACTCCCCATAACCCGGCCTTCATTACATAAGTAGCATACCGCCCTGTAATCCTGCGCAATAACACCCCTTCAAGTAGGATATCGCGATAGGCATGATGTTTAGGTAAAAGTAAAGCGGCCCCCTCCTGCGGCAGATTGTGCGCACCTTCGATTACAATCCGATGGTACCACACCCCACAAGCGCCGAGCGCACAAGCACAATGAGCTAGAGCATCTATCCGCTTAAGGGAAAAATCGGTGGAGGTTTCAGACATGGATTCACAACGGGAAAGCGCCTGGGCGTAAAAGACTTAGATCGCGGGAACTGGAGCTACAAAATAAGCCTCAACATCCAGTATCGCCAACATGGATACCCAAACTAGTTAAAGAGGTCTTTTATTTTTGCCCAGGTTTTCACCTCTACATCCGTGGAAATAGCGAAATCTTGATCCATACGGCGACCAACTCCAGCCTTGAGCATACGACCAGCTCCATCGACTATGGCAAAGAAATCCCCGTCGACGAGCAATCGCGTCCTGATGTATTCGGGCAGTTCCGATTTGGCGGCAGTAGACCCCTTGAGCTGTATGACACCGTCCCAAAATCGAACATCAGCGCCTCGAACAAGAACCACCAATTCCAAATCTGGCGCCTCTTCTCGAAAACGCTGCCGCAAAGATACCGCCCGCAGTCGTTCCTCAACCTGATCAGAGGAGAAAAGGTAATAAAGCCGCGCGCCACCTGCCGACAAGCCATCGCCGTTAACGGGCCAAGGCGCCACAAACAGAACCAGCGCAAATATCATCATAACCATTAGTTTATTCCACATTGATAACTCTCCCTACTCCGCACGAATCCCAAAGTCCTTCTCCACGATATCTTCCCCTTCGAGAATACGGACCAATGACAGATGGTCGCTGAGCACCTGTTCAACCTGCACGACGCCAACCCTGCGCGACAACGCCTTGCCCAGGACCTCACCGGAATCCGGATCTTTTAGTTCCCGGCCTTTGTCCCAAACTCCGTATTTATAGCCATTCTGCACCGAGTCAACCAAACCGACATTGATATAGGCGCGACTCCCGTCAATATCTATAACCTTCGGCTCAGAGACCTTGAGGGCGGCCGGGGGCTGAATAAGGCTGTCGAGCCCTACCGCCAAGACGTCGAGGCATTTGCCCACCGACTTGCCCAGCAAAGTCTGGTGAAATTCGTCGCTGCCCCACTCCATCGTCCCTAGAAGAAAGTATTCTTTCTCCAAGGGTACATAGGCCGCCGGATTCGTAATCCCGTAGCGCTTGCTGTCTTCAACGACCTCGCGTACGACCTCGCCGATCGGTTCCCCGTCGATAATCTTGTAGGGGAATAGCTGAACAGTGGTCAGCCCCTGATAACTGCGATAACCGCCGATCGGCACCGTGGCGCGAAAGCGTTTCATACTCATCTCGTCGATCTGTCCCATGACGACATAGTCGGCACCCAACTGACGCCCGATCGCCATCGCGCGCTTGGGATCTATCTTTCCCTGGAGTGCATCGCGCGCGCCGCCTCGGCCGTCCGGTAGGTATTGTAGCCATTGACGCAAACGATCGCCAAATCCACGCCGCTTACCTCGCCCAGATCCGTCGTCGCCGCGACTGCGCTCTTTCTTCTTCAACCGTACCAATGCCGAATCAATGGAGATCGTGCGGAAAAAGGGACTTCCGCGCAGCGAGTCGGCTATACCACGCGGGACTTCGGAATATATGTCCCATTCCCCCTTGTAATTTGAATTATCGCGGAAAGGCACAAAGAGCAGGAGCTGTTTCAGCGCCTCTTCATTGGCGCTGTCGAGGACGGGCCGCGCCACCGAGACGCTTTCTTCCTTCTCTTTCTTCTCTCCCTCCAGCCCCATAATCGGCATCGCCGCATATGCACCCACAGCCATTGGGCACACCGCTACCGCGACAGCCAAGACCATCTTTAAAAACCATCGATCCAAATCGCGCATTAGTGCTCTCCTCTAATTTGCGTAAGCACATAAGGCCCCTTTGGCACAACTGCTACACGCGCGCCAGCCCCGTGCCGCGCCAGTGCTGCAGCCAATCCCTCTTCGACCGAAGGCACGACGTTGACCCAAAGGTTGTCGCACTGATCCGGGGCAATCCCTTCGGAATAGACCATGACTTCGGCCTTGTCGAGCACCTTGCACAACTCTTGCAACTGCCATTGGTCAACGGCAAAAAAATCCGGATCTTCAAAACAGGCAGCAAATTCTGTGGGCCCAGGCGTATTCAGCAGCATTTCCTGGAACTCGGGGCCGCCCAACCCCTCAGAGCAGCGAGCCGCAATAAGTATCGTGCCACCTTCTTTGACAATAGGCAACGCAGCAGTCATCCCCTTGACGGCTTGGTAAAAAGTCAAATCCAACGGCAACCCGGCGCTGCTGGTGACGACGATATCAACTGCCTCGTCGATGAAAGCACCGTTTTGGCCTTCGACAAAGCGGACCCCCACCGCATGGGCCTTTTCGAGGTCGCCACAGAAAATACCAGTAATTTGCCGTTGATCGTTCATCGCCACGTTAAGCGTAAAATCAACACCGGACCGCTGTGCCACTTCAAGCGCTTGGCGGTGAAACGGATTGCCCTCGATTTGCCCCTCACGAGCATTGGGGTGCCCGAGCAATTCAGGGCCGTGCAGGACCCGCATCGTATCGACCCCCATCAACCCCGGGCAGATTGCCTTTCGGCCACCCGAATACCCGGCCATGAGGTGTGGCTCAATCAATGAAGTCGCGATTTTTAAATCGGCCTCGACATAGAGCGTATCGATCCAGATCGGTGCACCACCCGAGGTCTCCCCCAAATAGGTCAGGGTCTCCCGCTCCCGGGCCATGTGATTGACAATGCGATAATCGCGAGCAATCTCAGTACCGACCAACTGCTGCAATTCCTCACCCTCATTCGGCCGATGCAAGCCCGTGCCGACCAGGATAGTGATATTCTCGCGGGCTATGCCCTCCTCTTCAAGGATGCGCAGCATCGGGGGCAGAATAACAGAGTTGGGAACGGGACGGGTTATATCGGCGATGACCACACAGGCATTCTTGCGCCCCTTGGCCAACTGGCGCAAACCCGCAGTCCCCATCGGATGCGCTATCGCCTCGTCGAGGCGTTCCTCAATCCTGTCGAGTCCAGCACCGGCAGCCATCTGCAATACCTGGGCCGATTCGGGAACTTCAATTTCTAGGCCGTCGCGGCCATAGTCGATTTTGAGCTTCATAGGTCTATGCCAACTTATCCTGGAGATAGGAACGAAAAGCGTCGCCGAATTCCGGATCGGCCAAGGCGAAATCGGCGAAAGCCCGATAATATGTCAAGGGAGTGCCGATATCGTAACGCATTTCGTCCGGTTTAAGACGCACGCAACGCACTTTAGCTCCCCGCTGCAGCAGAATGCGTATCGCATCGGTCAACCAAAGCTCGCCGCCGATCCCGGGTTTGATCGCATCGATCGCGTCGAATATTTCCGGGGTAAACACATAGCGAGCCGCCACCGCAAGACAGCTCGGCGCATCCTCTACCGCGGGTTTTTCAACGATGTCGGCAATCGTAAAGTTCCCACTGGCTTCGCCATCGGCAGGTGCAACAACCCCGTACCGATAGGTCTCTTCGCGTGGGACTTCCCAGACGCCGATCGTGGCAGCCGCTCCGTGTTCGACATGCGACTGGATCATCCGCTCGACAACACCGGGCATCTCGGGCGAGTGAATGATCGTATCGCCAAAAGCTACCACAAAGGACTCGTCACCAACGAATTCCCTCGCTATGCGCACCGCATCGGCGTTGCCCAACGGGCGCCGTTGCCTGGCATAGTAGAACTCGACCCCTTCGGCTTCGTAGTCCACCTCGCCGATCGACTTATCGACCAGGTGGGCTGCCAACTCGGGATCGTCGTCGAAATGGTCTTCAATCGACCGTTTTTTGCGACCGGTTATAAACAAAAATCGATCCAAACCCTGTGCGATCATTTCCTCAACGACATATTGCACAACCGGCTTATAACCGACGGGCAACATCTCCTTCGGCTGAGCCTTGGTCGCTGGCAATAAACGAGTGCCCATACCGGCTACGGGAAAAACAGCTTTGCGAATCTGCACGTATTATTTCAACCTAATGAGAATAAAGGACATAGAATAAAATGACGACAAAAGATAGGCCGCGAATGATCCTAAATCAAGCCCCGTGTCATTGACACCCCTCCCTCCTCCTGCTACCATTCGCCTATTTCCCCCATTCAAGACTACCCAATTTCACAAAGCGGAATATATGTCTACGGCTTTACCGATTCAGCATTGGGGCGCAAATATCGAAATTTACTCCGCCCCACTTGTTAGAGGCCTGATCCAACATGTCGTTTTTGATTTCGACGGCACTTTATCCCTGATTCGCGCCGGCTGGCAAGAAATAATGCTGAGCCTATGCGTCAAGGCCTTAGAAAGAACACCTACGGCTTAGGATCGCGCTACTTTGACCGATATCTGCCATGGCTTTATTCTCCAGCTACCGGTCGTCAGACCATTTACCAGATGATGCGCCTAGCCGAGGAAGCCCGCAAACACGGTGGCACACCGTGCGACCCGCTGGATTACAAATGGCAGTATCTAAACCTTTTGCAGGGAAAAATCACCCACCGGCTTGTAACCCTAAGACCAGGGAGTTGAAAAAAATCCCTATAGAATTAGGGGATCAATCGCTCTGCTCGACGAGTTGACAAGACGTGGAACGACCTGTTATCTAGCCAGCGGCACCGATGAGCCATTCGTATATAGCCGAGGCCAAACTATTGGGCGTAGACCATTATTTTTCAGAACGGATTTACGGCGCCCGGGATGACTAACAAGCCCTTTCCAAACAGATGCTGCTCGAACAAATTCGCAACGACCACGGTTTGCACGGGGCGGAACTCGCCGTCTTCGGCGACGGATATGTCGAAATTGAAAGCGCGAGATCAGTCAACGGCATCGCGATCGGCATCGCCAGCCTCGAAAGCGGGGAACAGGGTTGGGACGAATGGGAAAAAGAGCGCCTGCGCACAGCCGGAGCACAGATCATGGTCCCAGATTGGCAGGAATCGGCCCTACTGCTGTCTTTCCTCTTTGGAGAGACCGATGTCTGAATTGACACCGTCCCGCCTGCGCACTCTGCTCGCCGGCTATTCATCGTTGCGCGTAGGCGTGGTGGGCGATTTTTTTCTCGACGCCTATTTCGACTGCGACCCCGAACTTGACGAAGCCTCGTTAGAAACGGGGCGTACCTGCTACCAGGTCGTTAGACACCGACGCCAAGCCGGTGCGGCCGGTACGGTCGCCGCGAATTTGCGAGCCCTGGGGGTCGGAACGGTCGAGGCCATCGGTTATTGTGGGGACGACGGAGAAGGCTACGAATTGCGGCGGGCCATGCATAAACTGGGCCTGGATACAGCCGGGTTCATCACTGCCCCAGGCCGCTTCACCCCGACTTATGGCAAACCCTGCTATATCGACAACAGTAAACACGACCGCCCCGTGCTGCAAGAATTGCAACGCCTAGACACCAAAAACCGCCGCCCGACCCCCGTGAAATTACAGAACGAAATCATCGCCCATATCCACGACCGCATCGCACATTGGGACGCTGCAGTTCTGCTCGACCAAGTATCAGAGACCAATTGCGGCGTGCTCACCGGCCGTGTCCGCAGCGCCCTCGCCACCGCTCTGGTCACCAGACCGCAATTCGTTGCCCTCGCCGACTCGCGCGAACGCATCGGTCTCTTCAAAGGCGCGATGCTCAAACCCAACCAGCAGGAAGCTATGGCGGCCCTAAATTACCGTGGCCGCCCTTCGCTCAAAACAGCCAGAGACCACGCCAAGACCCTCAGTCTGCGCACCGGCCGTCCCGTATTCCTCACCCTCGGCGCCCAAGGCATGCTTGTCGCAGAGGGCAACGCGGTCGAGCGCATACCCGCAGTCGATATCTCAGAACCCATAGATATCGTCGGTGCGGGGGACGCCTGCTCAGCGGCGATTACCACGGCCCTGGCTGTCGGTGCACACGCAATCGAAGCTGCGACACTCGCCAGTTTGGCCGCATCGATCACCATTCAACAACTCGGCACGACCGGAACAGCTTCACCGCGCCAAATTCACCGACGCCTTCAGGAGGTTCGCCGTGGCCTATAAGCAACTTGACAACCGCCAGATCCAGGTACAGCCCCTAGCAGTGCGCACGAGCAAGCACGACCTCGGTGAAATTCGCGTCGACCCGGATGCCTCCCCACCCGATCCTGGCTCGATGGCCCCCGCCATCGCAGAAACGATAACCGCCATCCGCCGTGCACGCGAGCAGGGCGCGGCCGTGATGCTCGCCTACGGTGCCCACTTGGTCAAGAATGGTCTGGGACCGATCGTTGCCCGCTTGCTCGAAACCGGATGGATCACCCACCTGGCCACCAATGGGGC
>Ga0315339_1000760_pt1 | contig 35293 bp, 33 predicted proteins | sample ASW17metaG_FD_204514 | JGI IMG/M metagenome (GOLD analysis project Ga0315339, IMG submission 204514) | Ammonia-oxidizing marine archaeal communities from Pacific Ocean, United States - ASW #17 | ecosystem: Environmental > Aquatic > Marine > Oceanic | place: USA: California | collected 2016-12-05 | reverse complement strand
TTTGGGTCGAATATATCGAGATCAACAATTTTATCGACTGGCAGAATACCGTGCGAAGTGACTTCCTTGCGTGAATAGGGGTTAAGCGCACTCACAAGGGCGACGGAGCGCTCAAATGTGTAATCATCGACTAGGTCGCGCTTGTTAAATATAATCTTGTCGGCAATCGCTATTTGCTTTTGTGCCTCAAGCGAATTGGCAATCTCAATTTCCACATGCTTGAGGTCGACCACCGTCAGTACTGCATCGAGCTTAAACGTCAGGTCTAGCTTCAAATCCGTATAGAGTAGTTTGGCGAGCGGTGACGGATCAGCTACGCCGGTGGTTTCGATGACGATCTTGTCAAAATTTATAAGCGGCTCGGCCAATCCGACTTTACGCATAAAAAGTTTGTTGAGCGCATCGAGTAGATCACCTTGTGCGGAACAACAGATGCAGCCATTTGTGAGCTCGAGCATATCCTCGGTGGCGCGCGCAATGAGATCACCATCGATACCAATTTCGCCGAATTCATTGACAATAACGGCGATTTTTCCGGCATTCGGATCGGTCAGCAGGTTATTAATGAGCGTGGTCTTCCCCGCACCCAAAAACCCGCTCAGCAAAGTGATCGGGATTCGTTGGTCCGCCGCCCCAGGGTTGAGCCGAGACATGCCTTATGGCGCCTTTAATGAATCACTCGTCCACCATGGCCCAGGCACGCACCGGCGCACCGCTTCCATCACCAATCTTGATCGGCGGGCCAAAAAATTGGAATTCTCCCTTGCCAATCAGCTGCTCAAGATTAACCAGCCATTCATAATGGGTGATGCCCCGGTCGCGGCAAACACGGTGATTGGGAAAGAGATTATCGGACGGCTTATCGGTCGACGGGCCTTCCACGCCATGCAGTTTAGAGCCTCTGTCCGCCAGCCAGTTAGTGGCATCAGCAGTAATGCCAGCGTTGCTCCATACGACTTTTACATCCGGATAGTGGCGCTTATGCAAGCCGGTGCACATCAGGACAATATGGCCATCCACTTTAACGCCGGTTTTCTCCTCGGCTTCCTCCAGATCAGAAACATCAATATCGCCGAGATCAGGAATATGGCGCATGTCAAAGCACACCGATTTTCCCATGAACATATCAAGAGGCATATTGTCGACAGTGTCACCATTGGGGTTGGTGTGAAAGAAGGCATCCACATGCGTGCCTATATGATCGACCATGCCGAGAAATGTGGTTGCGAAGGAGAGCCGATCATTTTCCGTTCCGAGCTCGAAATCCTTCAGTGTCTTTTCGTGGGTATAATGCGGAACAATCACGGGCCGTTGGAACAGCTTATGTGCTGGCATATTATCTGTAAGCTTTAGCGTCAAATCAATCATTTGTTGGCCCATATGTGCCTCCCTATTTTAACCCAATTTTTAAATTATAAACACAATAGCAGCGTGCTATTGGCCACACCAGTGCTAGCTTGTTCTATAATTCTAGGGATGTGCAGCTCACCGACTCTCAAGGCCGCTTTTTTTTGCCATAAAACTTACTGCAGGTTTAACTGCGAATCATGCCTCCAGAAAGATAGTGATATCGAACCCGGCCAGCGCTGTAGGGTTCTCGCGATCGAGAATGCGCAAGACCCCGCCACGAAAATGCATTAATTCTTCATCCCGCAAGGCCCGTAGGGTGCAGTTGACATGAATTGTTGTCAGGCCAAGAGCATTCGCTAGATGGCGTTGACGCAAAGGCATTCAAATATGCCCATCATATATGGCGCTGCGACACATACGAAGTGCGTCAAACTCTAGTATAAGATGGGCAATACGCTCCTTTGCCGAGCGTCGTCCCAGATTAGTGATACGTTCATCCGCCATAGACAGCTCTCGCTCTTAACAGGCCGTGGCGATGGCGCATAATTCTTCGTTTTCCTGGAGATGGTCACGAATCAGATTTATGTCAATTTTACTCACTACGGCATCTGAAAGCAGTTGTACCTAATAGCAGAAGGTACGTCGGCGCCTATGAGTCACTCCTTATTGTGCGGATTTTCGAAAAAGGTTATATAAGTAGCCCTCGCATATCAGGAGATACTTCATCATGACGCCGGACAAAATACTAGCTCATGCGCCCAAAATATTATCTCAGTCAGAGCGCGAAACATATTTCGAACGCGGTTATCTGCTGAAGGAACGTTTTGTCAGCGAGGAATGGCTGAAGCGCCTGAGTGGCGTGACCGCGCGCATGGTCGATGAAAGCCGCAGCGTCAGTGTTTCAAACGATAAATTTGACCTGGAATACGGCCACACTAGTGATGCACCAAAATTGCGCAGGCTCACCCAGCCAGTCGAACATGACCCGGTTTATTGGGAGTATGCTACCAATTCAATGATCACTGACCTGGCTGAGGACCTGCTTGGCCCGGATATAATGTTTCATCATTCGAAGCTTAATTTCAAATGGTCGGGCGGCGGCGAAGAAGTCAAATGGCATCAGGATATCCAGTTCTGGCCTCACACCAATTACAGCGTGCTAACAATCGGCCTCTATCTCGATGATGTAGATGATGAAATCGGGCCAATGGGGGTCTTACCCGGCAGCCATAAGGGCGAGATTTATAATCAGTATAATGAAGAAGACCAATGGGTTGGTTGCCTGGGCAACAATGACCTCGAAAAAATTTCATTGGAAGACGCGGTTTATCTAAAAGGTCCGGTCGGCTCGATCACCGTACATCATTGCCGCACCCTGCATGGCTCGCTGGCCAACAACCATCCGACCCGCTCGCGCCCGCTCCTGTTAAACGCCTTTTCTTCGGCCGATGCTTTGCCGATTACGCCCAACCCTACACCGTCACGCCACAATGGCGAGATCGTGCGCGGTGTAGCGGCACGCCATGCGGAGTTCGATCCTTACCCTGCTCGCCTGCCACCGGATTGGTCTAGCGGGTACAATTCTATTTTTGCCCTGCAGCAGGAAGAAAAACAGTAAAGGTCATGTTATGCGTTACTTGATTGGCTTATTGGTAGATCCGGGAATCAGCCTATGATTTCGCCTTCGACAAAGGCCATAGCTTCTATTTCAATTTCAAGTTCTGGTAAGGCAAGACCGGTAATTTCGACTATGGTGTCGGCCGGATAAGGCGAGGAAAAATATTTCTTTCTGAGCGCCACCATTTTTTCAAAATTACCCATATCTTTGAGAAAAATCGTCACTTTGATGACTTTGGAAAGGTCTGATCCGCCGGCGCGCAGTACTGCTTGTAAATTCTCAAAAGTTTGCGCTGCTTGTGTGTCAAAATCACCGACGCCGATCACTTCGCCCTGCATATCAATCGCCGTCTGACCCGACACATAGATCATATTATCAACGCGGTAGGCCTGCGCGAGGCGAAACGCCTCATAAGGGTCTGGGTCTGTTTTAATACGAATAGCTTGTTGTACCATGTCCTGCTCTCCCTAAAGTGAATCCAGAGCAGGTGGAATCACCTGCGACGTGGATTTATTTCAATTCGCAATAATTTAGCATCTCGTATTAGGGCATGCGAACACAAGATGCTTCAGCGTTATTACATCTAGCAAGACTAGCCGCCTCTCCACCCAGCAACAACATTGTAAAGACAGTGGCTCTTATGCACGGTCTTTACGCAGGCCATGTTTTACCAAGGCTAAAGTGCTAAAGAGCAGCGCTAGCAACTCCCCCAAGCATAGACGCCCGAACGTTCAGCCAAAATAACGCTGCCTAGTTGATGCCAGCAAGTACCACGAAAGAATTGAACTGGGGGACAAATTCTGCGCCCGTGGGCCAAATAATCTTAAAAAAACACCCGCCTTAAAATGATGTTGATCTTCATAGCCATCAAAAATATTCGCCGAGGCCGCTCACACGGGTCGGCAAATAAGCTTGGCCGGTAGCGAGAATGATTGACAGAAACAACACTGCGGAAGTAATTAACAAAGCCGCAGGTCAGCATATAAGATAGCGCCTCAGGCAAGTGGAAGCACCCTACGAAAGCATTGAGCGCGGCAAAACAAGCTGGCGCCAACAGGCCAACCGCAAAGAGTATGCCATACCGCGCTCTGGCCGGCTGCTATCCGGCACGGCTGTCGATACGACACCGGCTAAGCCCACGACAAGACCTACAATGCAAATGGCGAGGAACTTCTCTATGCCAAGCATGAGCCAAAGAGATAGGTTAGGCAAGAACAAGCCTCACGCGGCTAGCCCGTTGTTTAATCGCCGCAAAAGACAGCAGTGAATTAGGAATGGCAATTCCTAGTGCACCCAAAACTAAATAAGCGCGTAGGAATACGAGATTAATGCGCAGCATTGTACCTGCAGTAAGGTAATCAAAAATAACGCTAGGCCGGCGCCTAAAATTTGACAAAATACATAAGTAACGCGCAGAACACCACCGGATATGGAAAATCTATTGACCGAAAATAGCGCCTCTAATACGACTCCAGCGGCAGCTAACATGAGCATTAGTATGGAACGCTACACGTCATGAGACTCGCTATAACTACGCAGGTTGGTAACATAGGAACTCATGTTGAGCGACCATTCCTTGATGGCTTAGTTGCCCTAGCTTGGGGAGGTCACCAAAAATATGGTGTTGAGGATCACGGTTCAGCGCTTTGACCCAAATCGAACAGTCGTCGGTCGACACGGACAAAAAATTTATCAATGAATGGGAGTGAAGATGGCTAAGTCGAAACCAATTCTCTGCGAGACCTCGAAAGGCGTGATGACGCTTACGCTTAATCGGCCGGAGGTATTGAATGCTATCAATGGGCCGCTGACTAATAAATTGTTCGATGAATTGGCCGCGATAGAAAATGACATGCGCATTCGCTGCGTGGTCATTCGCGGCAGCGGTAAGCATTTCATGGCCGGCGGCGATCTGAAATTATTTCACGGTGAGCTTGATAGAAAACCGGAAGATCGTCGGCGCTTTTTTGAGAGATTTGTCTATCAGGTTCATCCGCTTATTCAGGTGATAAAACGTATGCCCAAGCCGGTCGTTGCCAGCGTTCAGGGTGCAGCAGGTGGTTTTGGCGTAAGCCTTATGCTGGCCTGCGATTTGGTTATTGCTGCGGACACTAGCTTTTACACTATGGCCTATTGCAGCATCGGCACCAGCCCTGATGGTTCCTCCACTTATTTTCTGCCACGCTCTGTTGGTTTAAAAAAGGCGATGGAGCTTGCGCTGCTATGTGACCGCTTTGATGCGGCGACAGCGAAGGAACTTGGCATGATCAACTGGGTGGTGCCGGAAAGCGAGCTCAAAGCCGAGACCGATAACCTCACCCGCCGTTTGGCGAACGGACCGACCAAGGCCTACGGTAATACCAAAAGACTGCTCAACGCATCACTGCATTCGACCCTCGATGACCAGCTGCAGGCCGAGGCCGAATGCTTTTCGCAATGTGCCGGTAGTGCAGATTTCGTCGAAGGCATCAACGCATTCGTTGAAAAACGCAAGCCGCACTTCAAAGGAAAATAATAAAATATCACAGACAAGAGGACTAACCCATGGTCGGCCGCCCACATAATTATTACGTCAAACTTGTCGAAGAAGATTATTTCGGCAGCGTCACAGGTCAAGATAAAGACGCAATCCTCGACTGTTTTACCGAGGACGCACGGGTAACAATATATCATGGCGATAATAAGCCGCGCTGCTTTAGAGGAAAACCCACCAGCGGCGAATCACCGATCAGCATTTTTTTTGATCATCTTCTTAGAAATTATGACCCGCGCTTTGAAGACTTTACCCATTTTGTAGATGCTGTGCATGATCGCTGTGCCGCCCATTTCAGGGTTCACTTGACGCCAAAGCTTGATTCACCCTATTTGCCTGTTGGCGTTCTGGTTTTGCAAAACTGCAATTTCTTTTTATGCCGCGACGGTAAGATAGATGACATGATTCTCTATTACTCGAACCCCTCAGCAGGCAATGCCACCCAACCGACACCAACCGGCTTTCCAAAACAATAATCAAGCGAAGAAATTTCCATGACCGAAAAAGGTTATAAGAAAACACAATCCGTATTTTATGGGTCTACCCCATACTACTGGTATTCTTTCATTCCGATGGAAGTCTAGACCTGGACGCCTTTGCACTGCAGATGGACTCGCTAGTAAAGCTTGGCGCTCATGGTTGCGCCGTCATGGGTTTGGGAACGGAGGTTAATAAAATTTCTACAAAAGAAACGGCGCTTCGTCATTGAACTGGTTACCGGGCGCTTGAATGGTCGCCTGTCCCTTTTCGTAACTATTGGCGAGAATAGTATCGCCGAGAAAATTGAATTTAGCTGAGCCGCCAAAACTAATAGCTTTGGTTCGCTATAGGCTCGAGCAGTACGCTTAAGAGGCTTAAGATGCTCGACCTCTAGCCTGTGCAATTTGATATGCAGCGCGGCTACTTGCCTGTAGCATAGCAGCAGTTTTTAGAGTCTGGAGAAAACAGCATGAGTTCTGGTAAAAAAGACGAATTAAATAGAAACATGACTCTGCGGGTTAGAGCACTCGAATCGCTTCTGCTTGAAAAGGGACTGATCGAAACCCCGGCAATCGATGAATTGGTCGATATGTTCGAAAATCGCCTCGGGCCTTGGAACGGCGCCAAGGTCGTCGCCCGAGCATGGAACGATTCCGAATATAAGCAACGCCTGTTGGCGGACGGTACGGCGGCACTGGCGGAGATGGGCTTTGACACCATACAGGGTGAGGAAATGGTGATTGTAGAGAATAGCCCTGACACCCACAATATCATCGTCTGTACGTTATGCTCATGCTTCCCATGGGCGGTACTTGGCCTGCCACCCGTTTGGTATAAATCAGCGCCCTACCGGGCCGAGGCGGCACGCGACCCGCGCGGGGTTTTGCGCGAATTCGGAACTGAAATCTCAGCCGGTACGGAGCTTCGCGTTTGGGACAGCAATGCCGAGCTACGCTACATGGTATTACCGGAGCGGCCCCCCGGCACCGAAGGCATGGATACCGAGGAATTGGCAAAACTTGTCACCCGCGATTCTATGATCGGTGTCAGTAAAGTGGCTCCGCCGTCTGCGGCTTAAGGCGCTTAGAGAGCAAACGTTGAAATGAATTCCATTCATGATATGGGCGGTATGCATGGCTTGGGAGCCATCGACACTACTGACGATGCAACCGTGTTCCATGCCGATTGGGAGGCACACACCATGGCGCTGGCGCGCGCCATGATGGCGGGCAAATATTTTAATCTCGATGAATACCGATACGCCATGGAGCGCATTAATCCTGCGTGCTATTTAGGGCTCAGTTATTATCAACGCTGGCTCGCAGGAACTATCACCATGTTGGTAGAAAAAGGCGTTATCACCCAGGACGAATACGAAGCGCAGCTAGATGCTCTTAAACGGGGAGAGACTTGAGATGGCCGCCGTTGATCTTGATTTGGTGCTGAGCCTCTATAAAACCCCCGGCGCCGCCCAATTAAAGCTAGATGTGGCGCCGCGTTTCAATCTTGGTGACGTTGTTGTTGCACTCAATATTAACCCGCCCGGCCATACCCGCCTACCGCGGTATATCCGCGGCAAGAAAGGTGTGGTCGAGCGCGACCATGGCGTCTTTCATTTGCCCGATTCTCGCGCTGCCGGCAAGGGCGATGCGGCACAGCATATGTACACGGTGTGCTTTGATGCACGCGAGGTTTGGGGTAAAGAAGCTCCAGCGAATGACAGCCTACGCATCAATCTCTGGGACGATTACATGACCCTGGCCTGAGCCAAGAAAAAACGAGACCTATCCATGCGAAAAATACTGGCCGTTCCACACCTCACCATGCCTAAGCAACGCGCCGGCGCCACCCTGCCGCGCGATACAGATGACGCTGTATTTTCCCAGCCATGGCAGGCGCACGCATTTTCCGTAATCATGTCGCTCTACCAAAACGGGCATTACAATTGGGCGGAGTGGGACGATTATCTTGGAAATTGTATCCAGTCACCGGGATATTTTGCCGATGCCGCGCCTGCAAATATTATTAAAGAAGACGTTTCTTCCCCCGGTAGCAATCGAAGTCCCTTTTTTAACGCCTGTGAGAAAGATGGCGGAAAATATTACAATCATTGGTTAAACGCCACCGAGCAATTGCTAGCCGCTAAAGGCCTCGTCAGTAAAGCAGAACTCGATGCCCGCATTGCCGCCCTTGAATACGCGGAACAATCCGGCCCACGTTTCGCCACGGGCCAGCGGGTTACGGTGCGTGAAATCAAGGCCGAAGGTCATACCCACATTCCGCTCTACCTACGTGGCAAGATCGGCGTAGTAGCGAGGGACCGTGGCCTGTTCATCTTCCCCGATGCCGTCGGTCGAGAGGATGCCAAAGGTCATGATCATACTCCTGACCATGACCATAAAGGCGCCGGCAGCTTACAGCATGTATTTTGTATTCTTTTTTCCGCGACAGACATCTGGGGTGAATCAACTGGCGCCAGCCATGACCTCAATTTCAATCTTTGGGATTATCAGCTGGACCCCTCTTAATCAGTCTCGTGATCGGTTAAAGCCAGGCTGCACCACGCATACCGCTTTCCGGCCCGTACGCTGCCTTAACCAGGCGGGTGGCACTTGCGTCAGAGCTAGTGTGCGCGCGCCATAATTTCGGCACCTGTTCGTAAAGACTAGCAATTTCTGATAGTCCCCCGCCAAGGACAATCACATCCGGATCAAGAAAATTGATAGCGGTGGCAAGGGCGCGCGCAAGACGCTCCGTATAACACGCAATGACTTGCTGTGCCACTTCATCACCGGCATCAGAGAAGTCTGAAATATCCTTGGCGGTTGCCTCCTTGCCGCTGAGCGAAGCATACTCACGTGAAAGCGCCGCGCCATTGAGCCAGGTTTCTATGCATCCGATTTGGCCGCAGCCACACTCTATTACAACGCCCTCATCGCCATGCCGCCAGGGCAGCAGATTGTGCCCCCACTCGCCGGCCGAGGAATTTGCTCCGGTGACGATGTTACCATTGACTACAATGGCGCCGCCAACGCCGGTGCCAAGAATTACGCCGAACACCAAACGAGCGCCTGCGGCGGCGCCGTCAGTTGCCTCCGAGAGTGCAAAGCAATTAGCGTCATTGCCCAACCGAACGGGACGCTTAAAGCGCTGTTCCAAATCGAAGCGAAAGGGCTTTCCGCGTAACCAGGGTAAATTTGACATCACAAGCGGCTCACCATTGCGGCTAATGATGCCCGGCATGCTAATGCCAATTTTATCAGCCGGCCCTGCTTGCGCTTCGAGCTGCAAGACGATCTTATAAATCTTGTCGACGGTGTCGTCATAGTCGCGCGTTATTTTACTGCGGCAGTGCGCCTCTTTCTGGCCCGGGCCATCGATGATCAACGCCGCAATCTTACTGCCGCCGATATCGATGCCGATGCGTATTTTAGCCGCCCCAGATTCACTCATGATATTCCATATCCCCGTCGATCCATGTTGCCCGCACATTTAGTTCTTTATCAAGCCAGACGAGGTTAGCATTAAATCCGGCTTCGATCTTACCGAGAATTCCATCCAATTGAAGATATTCAGCCGGATAGGTCGCCGCCATGCGCAACGCTTCATCGAGCGGAATACTAATTCGCGTGACACAATTGCGCACAGCGCGCGCCATATCCAGCGTCGAGCCGGCAAGGCGCCCATCTACCGTGCGGCAGCTTCCATTTTTTATACTTATTTTCTTACCGGCGACAACAAACGAATCCATGTTCGCGCCCACTGGCGCCATGGCGTCGCTCACAAGAAAAAGCTTACCCGGACGCTTGGCGCGCCACGCCGCGGCAACTGACCGATCATGGGCATGAAAGCCATCGACGATGATGCTGCACCAAAGATCAGGATGGGCCAGTGCCGCGCCCACCACACCAGGCTCGCGGCTGTTGAATTGACTCATGGCATTAAATAAATGGGTGATGCCGCTCAACCCCTCTTCAGCGGCAGTGTCGATCTGCTCCGCCGAAGCAGCTGTATGGCCCGCTGACACACGTACGCCTTTCGCAACCAATTGGGTAATAAGGCTAGGCGCGGCACATTCCGGCGCCAACGTAACAATTCTTGTAGCTTCCAAAGCTCCAAGACGGGAAATATTTTCTTCGTGTAAATTAGAAATATGCCGCTTTTCATGTATGCCACTGCACTCGGAACTAATATTTGGCCCTTCAAGATGGATACCAAGTACCCCTGGGACACCCTCAGCCAACGCTACTGCAACCGCATCAATGGCATCAGCTATATGGGCGCGGCTATCAGTGATCAAGGTCGGCAGCAATCCGGTGGTACCGAATCGCCGGTGCGCCTTGGCAATGCGGGTTATTGTCTCAACACTTGGTGCGTCGTTGAACATCAACCCGCCGCCGCCATTGACCTGCGCATCAATGAACCCGGGGGCAAGGTAACCGCTCTGAAGGTCGAGTACCCGCGCGCCGGCAGGAATATCGCCCACGGCAACAATGGCGTTAATACGCCGGCCATCTATTAGGACCGCGTGTCCTTCCAGACATGCCGAGCCAGTATAAATGCGGCAATTGGTCAAGGCGTGCAAGTGTCGTTCCCCGAATCGTGCAATTACTGTTGCAGCGTAACAGCTGCCTTCGCTTTTAAAATAGGCATCAAACAAGCGCCGTCTTATTTTGCTCCAGCCTATGGTTTGCATGATGCCATGCTTTGTACTCTGCACAGCACCGACTGCTACCCACAAATCAAATCAAGGTATATCAGTCCTTCACAAATCGTTCGCTATAAGGGCGGCAACTATCTTACCGAATCTGGCTCCAGCGCGACTCAACGCCTAAAAGCCCCAGCAGCAGTAGCGCTGTCATTAGTTATGTATTTTTTAAATTAATATATTTTTTAAATTATTTTTATTACATTTTATAAAAAACTATTTTTAGTTTATATGTTTTATTTATAATTGTTCATAAACTTAAATCAGTATAATTACGATTATTAATCGAGTTTAACTGTCATAAAAAATTATAACAATAGTTAATATTATTTTCGCAAAAAGATCATAAAGAAATAAAATAAAACGCCCCATATACCCTAAAATATTGGGATGTGCTTGCGCTTATAATTCTTGTCGCCTCTTCGGAACAAGAGACCGAAGTCGTATATAATCCAGAAGAACAAATAGATATGTTCACCATTGGAATCGTCATAGATACGACATTTCACAAATTATCTAATCCTTAACAGCTCGTACTATTTTTGCTTGATTACTTTGAATGAACAGTGAATTACTTTCCAACGCTCACGTGTGCAGCGAGGCTTATGATCGCGATGATTCAACACTCAGCTCTTGAGGAACTTGTCGTCGATAATATCTAACGCCTGATCAAATGAATCCAGGGCAAGGTCGATTTCATCCTGGGTAATGGTAAACGGTGGACCGAGCTTGATGGTATTGGGCGTAAAACCGCCCATAAATACACCGCGCTTGGCGTTCTCACCGGCAATGATGTTGTTCGGCAAATTAGAAAGATCGCCGGTAAAGGCGGAATAACGATCCTCCGGCACAATCGGCTCGCCCTCGCCGTTCACCAGATCAACCGTATAGAACAGCCCCCGTCCTGAAACCCGGCCGACTGACGGATGTTTGGCCTGAATTGCATCGAGCCGGTCTTTCAAATAAGTGCCGCGCTGGCGAACCTGCTGAAGAATGTTATTGGCAAGCATATATTCAAGATTGCCGACGATGGTGGCGCAGATCAGCGGATGGCCATCCCATGTGCTGCCGCTCCACCAGCGTGCCGCTTCAAAATGTTCGGAAATTTCTTTGCTGGCAATCACCGCGCCAACCGGCAGGGCTGAGCCGTTTAATCCCTTTCCTGCAGCAATCAAATCTGGCTCAACGCCCGGCCAATGCATATAGCCAAACCACTCACCGAGCCGCCCCACACCGCAGATCACTTCATCATCAATCCAGAGGAAACCGTGCCGTTTAGCGATTTCGCATAGTCCAGCGGTATAGTCAGGATGGGGGAAGGTACCGCCACCACCGAGCATCGGTTCGGTAATGACCGCAGCAATATTCTCACCTCCGATGGCGCTGACGATCTGCTCGGTCGCTTCCAGTGATGGCAAACGCCCGCTACCCTTCCAGTCTTCAAATTCAGGCGCAGGAATGGGGATATAGCCATGCGCCGGAAATCCCGGCACATCCTGCACTTTATCGAAATTTCCCTCCGGCGAGAGATTGGCGCGGTAGCCTCGCATCATGGTCGAGCCTATGACCATACCGTGGAACGAATGAGCCTGGGTAAGAATGACCGATTTGCCGGTATAAAGCCGCGCCATGGTGATACAGCTCTCCACAGCGTCGGTGCCAGAGGCAAAAATTCGTGCGCGCCCCGCCCATTCTGCATCGCCCAGCAGATTGGCGATGATCAACTTGGCAGCGCGCGCGCGATATTCATTGCCAAAGCCGAAATAAACATGGCCGTAGCGCTCCATGGCACGGCTAAGCTCGCCGTGAATGGCGGGATGTCGGTGGCCCATGCTGTCAGAGATCAATTGGCTCATGAAGTCCAGCATGCGCGTGCCATCAGCCAGAGTGAACCAATTTCCCTCCATGCTGGCAACAGCGCTGTATTGATGTTCCGAGGCAGCTTGCAAACCGTGCAGATAATAGTCACGATCCCATTTTTCGAGTTTTTTTCCAATCGCGCGCCATCTTTACTAAGTCCCTGTTTACTATTTACCCGGTACGCCAATTATTGGTCCGGAAGAGCACTCATGATAACTTCCTGCTGAACTTTTACCGTGCGGGCGTATGAAAAAATTTAAGGGCGTATCTCGATATAGTTTATAATATCGCCTACGCGTTCGGTTTCGCTCGAGACCTCGAACGCTTTCTGCAATTCCTCATCCGAACGGGCGCGACCAAGGATGAATACATTGGCGGACGCGTCAACTCCGACACGTAAATTCACATCCGCTATACTGGCCGTTTTGATAAGGCTGAAACCGACTTGTGCATCAAGCTCGACCGCATCTGTCCAATCGAGCATGTCTGCCTCATTCGCTTCCTGATCTTCCTCACTCATATATCTGACATGCCAGAAAAGCTCTCAAACATCACCGACCTGCTCAACTCGGTCGCGAAATTCTTTATATAACTCCTCATCATCAAATAGGCCGGTTACCAATAGGCGCTGCTCGTATATTTCGGTCGACGCTTTAATGGTGCCGAGGTCCACCATGATTGCGTTGATCTTAATGATGATCTTATTGCCAGTATTGATATCCGAGGAGCTCCGCGCCTCAATGGCGCGCTCTATCAATGTTTTCGGCCCGGTTAAGACGTCATCGAGAAAGCCGGCACGAGCCGGCGTTTAAAGAGACAAACCGTTGCAGGCAATGGACGCAGGCAGTAAATTTAAAGCAATAATATTTCGAATTTATTCTCTCTTTATCAGGATGTTTAAGCGTTACTTCTACAAGATTTTAGCTCGTTTCCCTACCGCCAATAACAGTGCTGAGCTGGCCGGCATATTAATTTGGCGATGCAAAGGTTAAATTTTAGGTTTTGTTTTCATGAAGACTTCTATTTACATATAGAATCTACTCGACATATAAATTGCAGATCAGTCTCCGACTAAAAGATTTATTCCGCTTGGTTATTACCCCACGTTGTAATTGATCTTGGAGATCGGCATGCTGAGAACCATCCGTAAAATAATCGCGGATGACCGCAATGACAACGAAAGCACAGAGTAATATGAGTACAGGAACCGTGAAGTGGTTCAATTCCGTCAAAGGGTATGGCTTTATCAGCCCAGATGATGGTTCAAAGGACATATTCGTCCATATTTCTGCAGTTGAGCGCGCCGGGTTGCCGGGCCTCGTGGAAGGACAGCGCGTTGAATTTGAGCTGCAACCGGGTAAGAACGGTAAAAGTTCGGCTGAGAATCTCGTTCTCGTCGATTGAAACTGCATTTTGCAATCGGCGGGCTTCCTAAGATTTAGTGGGACACTCGCCGCTTTACCGACCTTAGAAAAATATCCCCAGTAGTGCGCTTTTAATTGGCGGGCTGCACCGTCGTCCACATTTAAGTCGGTGCTTTAGCATTCATGATTGGCGATTATTTTTGGTCTATTTTGATCAAAATTTACGCTGTGGCATGCTATCCTATAACTTTTGGTATTTTGGCCGAGAGGGAGGCTTTTGCAAAAAAAATTACTTAAATTGCCTTCACCTTCGCCGCTAAATATTTCCCTTCCTCATTTTTCTGTCAAAGATATTTGGAAGATTTTCACGCACTGCACTCAGATGAGCCGTGCCTATTTCCATCTCAGTTCTTCCCGACAACGCGGTCAAATGTTTCGCGGTAATCCGGATGCTCAGTTCCAATAATACGGTCCCACCATATAAAATAGAGGCCGAAATTCACGCCCTCCGCGCTGTGATGCAAATCATGGTGGGTATTAGTCGTCAGGAAGCCAAAAAGACGGTGCCCGGGAACCCAGCTGGGAAACAGCTCGAACCCACTATGGCCGATAACATTGCGCAATATCATGTGGATCATGAAGAGATATATCACCACCACATGAACCGGCAGGATAAAGATAAGAATGGTGAGAAATAGAGTTTGGACTAAGCCCTCCAACGGCGCAAAGGAATAAGCCGCCCAGGGCGACGGGCTGGTAGATTCATGATGCACCTTGTGAAACAGGTTAAACAGGCGCGGATGGTGCATCATGCGGTGGGTCCAGAAGAAATAGGCATCATGCAAGACGATGGCCGCGACCACACTGAAGGCGCTATACAGCCAGCCATATTCCGCCACATCGCTATAGACCAGCGTCCATCCCTGCCCCATCAGCAAATAAATACAAAAGCCATTTAAAGCAAAAATAAGCGCTGTTAGAATTGAATAACGTATCTCGCGGCGAAGGGCAGAGTTGGGGGCAAAGCCCGGCTGAATTTTACGCGTGCGAAACGGCCTACGCTTCCAGCGATATAGTACAAGATAAATTGCACTGGCCGGAATGGTGATCAGCAGCAGCTGACCTACCATAATTTTCAGCCATATCGGCCAAGCCGCAATAAAATCTTCAAAACCGGCCATGAGGCCTCATTATGAAATTCAGTTGGAGAATGGCCTGAGTAACAGCCATATATGCGGCTGAACTATTAGCTCAAAGGAAAGGCGTCGGCAAAACAAACATCAGGAAACCACATACCTCTTGATAGGCAAACACTCGGACACGTCATTATTTAATTCGCGCACTGATGTTGTGGCACCAATGCCGACACCCGCCGTCGCGCCGACAATCGAACTCGGTCTCGGTCAGGCCGGCTATCCGGCCAGGCTATTATTACCATAGACATTCACTACCAAATGTCGGAATCGGTTAGATAGTTGTGGATGATGGTGCCGGGGTCATGGCGGATGTCGGCGTGGCTGAAAGTGGCGCCGTGAATTTCTTTTGGCGCAAAGCGGTGCCAGGGGTCCGCGGCTGAGGCAGCGCCCATTTCGAGTGCGCCGCGCCCAGCGAAGTGAAAGGGGGAGCCGTCTGTTGTCTGGTGCACCTGACCGGCGCCATCGAGGCGGATAAGCTCCGCCACGCTCGGCCGCTCACCACCTTCGGGATCGGGAAAAAGCCGCAGTGAGAGCGCCGGTAGGCTCTCCGTTTCACCCTTTTCCGCCGGCCTATCGCAGGTCATGGAGCAACGCATCAGCGGCATGCAGCGGGGACGCTCAACCGTGGCGGCGAATTGCTCGCCGGACGACATCTCAGGGCCGCTCCAACTGTGCCATATCGAGGCCAGTTTTTTTGGGTATCCCCAAATTTCGCGTCCGGCGATGAGCGGCGCATCACTATCGGTCACGATGAGCGGAATGAAGCGGTATCTTTTGCCCTGAAAGCAAACAGTCACGGCGATATAAGCTTCGTGATAGGGGCCATGGAAGGAGAACGGCGCCCAGCGCGCCTTGACCTGACACGGCACCGGGTCTTCAGCCGGCTCAACACCGGGCGGTAGCATAGGCAGCACGGCTTCCGCATCCGTTGAATAATAGATGACCAAATCCTCGACGCCGCGATAATGATGCGGCGGGCGGGGATAAACCTCACAGCCCGCGATCGGCATCGAAAAACTGGTGCGGAAATCCTTGGCCTTCATATTTGTGCCTCTCCCCCGGTTAGCCGCGCCGCACCTGAAGAACGCCGGCAGCGAACAGAGCCATAATAAGTAAGATACCTTGCACGATATAGCGCCAGAAGGTCGGGATTCCCATGATCGAAAGGCCGTTATTGATGACACCAATGAGGATCACACCGATTAACGTGCCGAGAATATGAAACTGGCCCGGACGGAGGGTGGAAGCTCCAATGAAAACGGCGGCAAAGGCGTTGAGCAGATAGGCCTCACCAACGCCTTGCGGCCGCCCGGCGCCGAGATTGGCCGCCGCGACCAGCCCGCCAAGTGCGGCGCAAGCAGCGCAGATACCGAGCGCCACCAGAGCATAGCGTTTGACCGCAATGCCGGCTAGACGCGCCGCCTCGCGGTTGCCGCCGATGGCATACATGGAGCGCCCGGGCTGAGTGTGTTCGAGAAACACCCAAAGGATAAAGCCGAGGCCGAGCATAATCACCACCGGATTGGGAATGCCGACCAATTTCTCCTGGCCGATCACTAGAAACTCCGGCGGGATACCGCGCAACACCGTGCGAGAGGCTGAAACTCCCAAGATGGCGCCGGTGATGATCGAGCCCGCCGCCAGGGTCTCGATAAAGGCGGAGATGCCGAGATAGCTTACCAGCACACCATTCATCATGCCGATGATGGCGGCCATGGAGAGCACCAGCACCACCACCCAGACCACATCAATCGCACCGGGATCGCTCAGATCCTGCGCCAACACGCGCGCCGCCGCATAGCCGCCAAGGGTTGCCATGGCGCCAATCGAAAGGTCGAATAGGCCCATCACGAGGCACACCGTGAGGCCGAGCGCGATCATGCCAAGAATGGAGATCTGGTTCATGATGCTGAGAAAATTACCGACTGTCGGGAACACATCCGGGCGTGCAATGCTGAACACGATGATCAATGTGCCAAGCGATAGCACGACACCGTATTTGGCGAGAAAGCTGACAATATCAACGCGCTTAGGTCCGACCGCGACTTCAGGTGTACCGTCTTCAACTGACATTATATACCCTCAACTGTCATGTTCCGCCGCCAACCGAGAGCGCCATGATATTCGATTCTGATATTTGTTCCCCGATTAATTCACCGACAATCTCGCCTTCATTAAACACGATGACGCGATGACACAGGCGTGGAAATTCTTCAATCTCCGTGGATGTAAAAATAACCGCAGCACCCTTTTCCGCAAGATCCGCTATCAAATCATATATCTCAACCTTAGCGCCAACATCGACGGCAGCGGTGGGAGAATTAAGCAGAAACACTGACGCGTCGGTCGACAGCCAGCGCCCGAGAATGGTTTTCTGCTGATTGCCGCCGCTAAGCGCATCAATCTCGACCTCCACACCCGGTGTTTTGACGTTCAATTGCGCAACCACCTCTTTGGCGGTACGCCGTTCCGCGCGTTTCTTGATAAAGCGAAATACCGGGTCGCTCAAATGCTTGCCAAGCGATGCCACAGCAATATTTTCTCTAATCGAAAATCCCGGCAGATTAGCCTCGGCATGGCGGTCTTTGGGCACCAATGCCAAGCCGGCCTGAATAGCGGCGCGCGGGCTGGATAGGTTCAGTTTTTTATTTTTCAACGTCACTGTACCGGCGGTGATTTTGTTGCGGCCAAACAGCAGATCGAGAATTTCTTCGGCGCCACTTCCGGGCAAACCGGCGATGCCCAATATTTCTTTCTGGTGCAAATCAAATGTTGCACTCTTAATACGTTCACCCGAAACCTGCTGTACGCCAAGGGTAACCGCACCGTGGCTTGTAGCTTGTGCCGCCTCATCGTTAAACTTGCTGTCACTGCCGATAATGGCGGCAATAATATCGCGCCGGACAACCTGATCGCGCGTCCATGTGCCAACATATTTACCGTCGCGGATAACGGAAATACGATCTGCAATTCCAAATACTTCAGACAGCCGGTGGCTGACATAGAGAAAGCCATGGCCCTCGCTCGCAAGGTGGCGCATATGGCCGAACAGTACATCCGCTTCGGTCGGCGAAAGTGACGCAGTAGGTTCGTCGAGAATGATCAGCTTGGCGTGACTTGCGATGGCTTTAGCGATCGCCACCATAGCAGCTTCATCGGGCCGCAGGGTTGACACATAGCTACGCGGATCGATGTTCATATTTACCCGCTGAAAAAGCTCAACTGCATCTTTTCGTGCTAAGCGCCAGTCAACGAAAATACCGCCACGTTTAGGCAGAGCGCGGCCAAGATTGAGGTTTTCCTGTACCGTTAACGTCGGCACCAGATTGGCATGTTGATGCACAACGCTGATGCCGGCGGCCTGCGCATCATGCGGATTGTGGAAATTGACTGCCTTGCCGCCGACAAAAATGCGGCCCTCACTTGGTGAATGGGCCCCAACAACGCATTTTATAAGAGTGGATTTTCCAGCGCCGTTTTCGCCCAGCAGTGCATGGATTTCGCCGCGCCGGACATCAAGATTGACGCCATCAAGCGCGCGCATGCCGGGAAAATCCTTGATCAGATCGCGGACTTCGAGAAGAGGGACCGCGCCGCCTGACTCAGGCGGCGCGGTCGGTAACGTGGCCTGCGGCGTGTTCATTGGCAGGACAGTGCACCGGCCAAGTCACACATCGCAGACTAAAGTTCTGACTACATGTTGCCTGAGAAAGGCGTGCAGTCATCCCAATAAGTTGAAATGCCGGATTCCTGATCGACCGGCATCACGGTGGATGCGGTGACAAGGCAGGCACCGATATAGAGCACCGGAGTATCAGGCATGTTGCCCGCCAGCGCCGCTTTCACGACTTCAACGGACTTCCTGCCCATTTTCTCGACCGGATAGGAAACCGACAATTTGTAAGGCCGGTTGCCTTGGCGCAGCATTTCAAACACCGGGCCAATACCGTCCATGCCGGCGACGGAGATATCACCGCCACGACCGGCTTGCTCGATGGCACGAACTGCACCCGAGGCAAGCTCGTCCCAGCCAACGACAACACCCGTGATGTCATCATGGGCGGCCAACAGATTGGTCATTTGGTCATAGACGTCTTCGACCTGGCCAGGAACCTTCACTTCGATTTCCGTGACCTTGACGTTTTCGATATCGGACAACGCCGCTTTGAAGCCCGAGGTACGATCGCGCAGGGCCGGCAACACGTTCCAGTTAAAGAATACGATGTGGCCCTGACGACCGGTCCGGTTCAACAATTCCAGCGTAGCGACAGCACCATCAACGATACTGTTGGTGCCGATGTCAGCGGTGATGCCCGGTACATAACCGGAGAAGGTCGAGACGAAAATCGTGCCCGCTTCATTGGCGTTTTTGACGACGCCAGTCATCTGGAAATTGTCCGAAGCGACGTTGATCAACGCGTCAAAACCACGGCGAATAAAGTCATTCGCCGCATTGTTGGTTGCCACTTGATCGCCTTGACCATCATGGGTTTCCACCGTCCAACCAAGTGCCTCAGCATCTGCCTTGGCCTGCTGGATCATGCGAAAAATGGTTGGTGAATTATAGTTTACCGAAAAAATACCGACTTTAACCTCGTCGGCTTGCGCCTGGCTGTTCATGCTCATCGCACCGAATATAATCGCCACGCCAACCAGGGCAGCGCCAAATATTTTACCTAAACGACTCATAACATAACCTCCTTAAAAGGATTGCTCCGCTGTTTCGTTTGCTTTGCGAAATTGCGTTGACTTCGCAGAGTGATGAAAGGGGACAGGCGTTTCGCGACCGCTTCTTCGCCCCTAATGCTGTTTCTAAACCCGCCGAATTTAAATTCCCCTCTCTGGCGTCAGCACGTATTGTCTTACAATTTCTGCAATCACCATGATTGACTCAGAGAAACGAGTCAATCGGCTTTTGCCGGCTTTTGCGGCAAAAATTGCGAAAATACGCTTCCGAGAGCTTGCGGAGAAGTCATAAATATTAGGGAATAGGCTGAATGACCAACGGATCAACAACATCGTCCAACACCCCGCGCCGCATTCCGTTCGAGGGCGTGGCCAACTTTCGCGACCTCGGTGGTTATGTGACAGCGGGCGGGCAAAGCATCGCCTGGCGGCGCCTCTATCGCTCTGATTCCCTGGCGGAATTGACCGATCAGGATCACGAATTATGGCGTGAACTGGGCATCCGGGCGGTATGCGATCTACGCCTCACGTCGGAGCGCGACAGCGCGCCGGACCGATTGCCCCAGAATGCCGACCTGACGGAACACCATATTGGCTTCCTGCCCGAAGGCGCGAACGAGATGCTGCGCGCGATACGGGCGGGAGAATTGAACAGTGCCGAAATCACTGAGGAAGTTATCCGCCATTACCGCTGTCTGCCGCTCGATCATCTGGCCGAATATCGCGCCGTGTTTGATCTCCTTGACAGGCCGCAAAATCATCCTGTGGTGATCCACTGCACCAGTGGCAAGGATCGTACCGGCCTCGCCATCGCGCTAATCTTGCTCGCCCTCGGCATTCCAGAAGATCAAGTACTTGCGGATTACGTGCTGACCAATTCCTATCGGCGCGACGTCTCTCACATCTTCAAGCTCTATATCGGCGATGCGGAGATGCAAACCCTGACATCGGCACAGCCGGAATATTTCACTGCTGCACTCGGTGCCATTCAACGCGAATATGGCTCGACACGGAATTACTTGCGCGATGGCATCGGCCTTGATGACACCCGCCTGAAAAGATTGCGCGCGGCGTTTTTGGAAGAGGCCTAAGCTAGACCTTCAAGCGACTTCGCGAGATCACCGCGCCAACCGTGATTGGTCAAATCGAGCTGAATGGGTGTCACCGAGATAGCTTTTTCTTGAATCGCATGAAGGTCCGTTTCAGGGTGCTTCTCGCCCTCTTTGTAGCTCATTTTTACCCAATAGTAGGGCACATGCCGGGCGTCGATTCGGGCATCGATGGTAAACGAGCCAGGCGGGCGCTGGCCTTGTGAGGTAACACGAACGCCGGAGACCTGATCCAGCGGCACATTGGGAAAATTGACGTTCACCAGAGTATTGGCCGGCAATTCACATTGCAGCAATTGATTGATCAGGGAGGGGGCAAAATGCTCTGCGGTTTCCCAGGGCGGCGAGCCACCAAGTTCAAATACTTGGCTGAGGGCAATCGCCGGAATGCCGAGCAGGGTACCCTCCATAGCGGCGGCAATGGTACCGGAGTAGGTCACGTCTTCAGCTAAATTGGCGCCTCGGTTGATACCGGACAGTAGTATAGTCGGGCGCTTGTCGGCCATAATTTCGTAAATCGCCATCAGGGCGCAGTCTGTCGGCGTGCCGGTGACGGCAAAATGGCGCTCAGAGAGTTGGCTGAGACGAATCGGGATATGCATGGAAATGGAATGGCCGGCACCACTTTTCTCGTGATCCGGTGCCACCACCCAAACATCGTCGGTAATCTCACGGGCAATCTTTTCGAGCAGCTTAATACCCGGCGCGTGGATGCCGTCATCATTGGTAACCAGGATGCGGTGGTGTGACATGTCACGCTTGGTCTCGGCCATGCTTATTGTTCCTTTTGCCCGATGGGTTTTGATGCGTCCGACAGTTTTGTACTACATTCGCGACGCAGGCTGGCAACATTTGCCGCGTATTTTTTAGACCAGTGCTTCCATAAAGGCCTAAGCCTATGAATATCGCCATCTTTCTTGCCAATGCGGCGCGCAGCTATGCCGCCCAACCGGCCATCTCCAGCGGTGATGCGCTTTATTGCAGCTACGGCGAATTGGGTGAGCGGGTTACTAAACTGGCCGGCGGGCTGCAGGCGCTGAAGTTTCTTGCGCCCGGTGACCGCATCGGTTTGGCCATGACCAACTGCCCACAATACCTCGAAATTCTGTTCGCTATTTGGCATGCCGGCTATTGCGCTGTGCCGATGAATGCGCGGCTGCATGGCCGTGAGTTGGCTTATATGCTGACCCACTGCGATGCCAAATGTGTCTTCACCAGCGCCGATATCGCCGAGGATTTAACCGCCAGTTGCCAGGATACTGCCAACCTGCAGCGCATCATTGTGGCAGGCGATCAAGATTTTAATCGGCTTTCTGAAGGTGAACCCGTAAGCATGGCGGCCTCTACAGAGAAGGATCCGGCCTGGCTGTTCTATACCAGTGGCACCACCGGCAAACCCAAGGCGGCGATTCTCAGCCATCGCAATTTGGCCGTCATGGCGCTCGGCTATCTCGCCGATATTGATTTTCTCGATGAGACCGATTGCCTGATCCACCTCGCGGCCCAATCCCATGCTTCCGGCCTGTTTGCGCTCTCCCATATCCCGCGGGCGTCGCACCAGATCGTGCCGGAGAGCGGTGGTTTTGATATTGGCGAGCTGGCATCACTGATCACAGCCAACCGCAACATCACTTTTTTCGTGCCGCCCACCCTGCTGCGTCGCTTGAGCGCCGCCGAAGCCATAGCCGTCGCACCACTTGACCATATCAAAACTATCTTGTGTGGCGCAGCTCCGGTTTACGCCGATGATTTGAAGCAGGCACTCGCCTGTTTCGGCCCGCGCATTTGGAACGGCTACGGTCAGGGCGAAAGCCCATGCACCATTACCGCCATGTCAAAAAGCATGCTGGCGGCAGCGGCAGCCGAGGGCAATGATGAGCGCCTGATTTCGGTTGGCATTGCCCGCACAGGTGTTGAGGTGACGCTACGCGACCCAGCGGGCGGGCGCGTTGCGCCCGGCGAGATCGGCGAAATTACGGTCAAAGGTGATGTGGTGATGCAGGGCTATTGGTGCGATGCGGAGGCGAGTGCCGCCGCATTGACACCGGCAGGATTGCGGACCGGAGACCTCGGTGTTTTTGACGATGCCGGCTATTTAAGCCTCAAGGACCGCGCCAAGGACATGATCATTTCTGGTGGAATCAACATTTATCCGCGCGAAGTTGAGGAGGTGTTGTTATCCTCAAATGGGGTTGCCGACGTTGCTGTGGTCGGCGCGCCCGACGCGGAGTGGGGTGAGCGAGTGACGGCCTTTGTCGTCGCCAAGAGTCCGAATTTGGTGAATGAGGAAGCGCTGGATGCCCTTTGCTTACAACATATTGCCCGCTTTAAGCGGCCGCGCGCCTATCACATGTTAAGTGAGCTACCGAAGAACAGCTATGGCAAGGTGTTGAAGACAGAATTGCGGAAAAAGCTGATTGGCGAAGGCGAGGTTGAGCCGTCATAGCGAAATTTCCGATTGCAAGATTGTTCGACAATTTTGTTGTATAGTGTGTTGACAGCGAGGCGGCGAATCAGCACCCTTCAGGCTAGCAAAGTACAGAATGTGGACTCTCCTGAGGGAGTCCGAAGGCCGCATATCAATTAGACGGAGGTGAGCGTGGCAAAGCTCTATATCGATTCTGACAAATATGGCGACCAAGCCGGATCGCCCATTGTTGAAGCCTTCCATAGCGCTATCAAGGACATCGTCCGTAGCCGCTTGGACGCCAGTGGCGTTGATTGGAATAGCTTCGTTTTTGATAAATCCTACGATCTGATCAGCGCCGAGGATATGCAAGGGGTCGAGCAGAAATTGCTTGATGCCGGCCATCGCTATGATTTCTCCGCCATCATTTCAGCGCAAGAGCGGCCCGACGCCTACAAGCTGGTCGAGGGTATTGACGGCGCTGACAAGGATTGGTCACTCGAGCATCCGGACGCGCCAAGTGACGATGCCGATGAGAATGGCCGCGCGCTCTGCGGTATCGGTGACAATGTGGTGCCCTATGCAGGATTAACTTCCGGCATTGCGCGTTATGTGCGCTCGACCGAGCATGTGATGAAATATCTCAGCGAAGGCGTGCCCGACGGCACCATCGCCGTGATCGATGATTCCGGCGGCACATTGACGGCTCCAATTCTCGAACAATTCTCAGGCGTGATCTGCATGGGCGGCACCGTGCGCTCCCATCTTGGCATCCTGTCGCGCGAATACGGCATCCCTTGTTTCATGAATGCAAAAATTACCGGCATCAAGGAAGGTCAACGGGTCGAGATGGAAACAAATGCGGTAGCCAAAACGGCCGAGGCCTATCAAACCGGCGTCGAAATGACCGCCAACATCTGGAAATTCGATTAAGGGAGGCAGCCATGGCCAACAATCGCATCAGCTACGCCCAGCTGCTCGAAACCAACAATCTTATGCAGGCCTGTACGGATGAAACCTACTGGCTTTGTGTCACGCGCACGGTGCAGGAATCGAAACTGTTCCCGGTGCCGTCCTACATGTTGCTTTCCTATCTCAACGCCTTCTATCGCTACCCCTCGGTGCTACGAAAGATCGAAAGTCGCATGTCGGCAGAAGAGATCGGCGATCGCGCTCGCACCATGGGCATTAAGGTACAGAACCCCTCCATGGGTTGGGCGCTGCCGGGCTTTTATCTTTTGGGCCGTGAATGGCTGATCAATATGGGCCTCCTGCGTCCACAAGACGCGGTCGAAGATTGTATTTATGTGATGGATTTTTGGAAGCGTTTCCAATTATCCTGGCATCGTAATGACGGCCACATCACCAACAAGGAATTCGGCCATCGCTCGCAAATCTTGCCCGAACGTCAGGTTCAGATTTTCGAAGCCGACGCCTATGCCTGCGAGGCTGGCGATGAGCTGCACAGCGCCGCCTCACAATTCATGGCCAGTGCCTCGCAATATGGTTTTCTGATCAGTTGCGAAAGCCGCATTAGCCTGTGCAATGAGGGCCCCTATAAACTGGGCGACAACGCGGAAATGATCGTGCGCGATTACATGGACTTGTCGGAGAGCGATTTCCCCTGGTTGGATGGTGTCGCCGCTGGCGTGCCCTATAACAATCTAACCGTGCCGATGCGGGTCAAGGATTGCCATTTCTACCTGATGGATGATTGGGGCAGTTTCGAATCGGAGCCTGAATTTCGCGCCGAGCATATTGCCGGCGTCGGCCTCTATACCTCAGACCCGTTGAGCGAAGGCTACGAGCCGGTCGGTATGGGCAGCAAGGAAGAGCTAACAAGAAAATTCCTGAAACTTAATCAACAAGTTAAGGACGCGACGACAAAATTATGGCGGCGTATGGCGGACTGGTCGCGTGACCAAATGCTGGATGCCGGTGCCGTGACATATTTCGCCATTTGCAAGGATCTCGCCCATATCGCGGGAACTTATGAAATGGAAGATTGGATGCTGGTCGATGAGCGCGCCGAGCGGTTTCGCCCGCTTCTCAACGATGAATACAGCCGCGATTGCCTGGGCGAGTTGGTTGGTCTGTTGACCCATCCGAGCCAGCGCACCAACGAATATACCATGATGCAGCATTCGGACGGGCCGACACGAATGTACAGCCCAATCCCCTATTCGATCCTTGACGGCGATGACTACACGCCAACTTGCGGGCCGATCTATCCAGGTGATTCCTGCCTACCGCGCAAAGAGGACCGCTATCAGACCAGTCGCGGCGTGCTGACGCTTGAAGAATACAATGCGCAAGTGCGGGACTTCCAACCGACGGCCCATAAATATCGTTTTCTCGACGAAACCTGGGTCAAATATAATTCCGAAACAGCGCTCGCCGATGACATGTATAAGGCGGATCAAGTGGACTCTCGCAATCTTGCCGGCAAGGGTGCCGGGCTCAAACGCTCGGACCTGGCTTGATTGTTAAGAGGTAGGAATTAACTATGCAAATTGGTGAGCTCATACGCCGGGCAGCGCGCATGTATGGCGATGCACCGGCATTGGTCGAACAAAAGCGTAGCGTGAGTTTTCGCGAGTTCGACGCCGCCACCGACCGCCTTGGCAACGCCTTGTTGGCGAAGGGTTTGGTGGCTGGGGATCGGGTGGCGATTCTATTGCCCAACGGCATCGAATGTTTGATCGTCTATTACGCCCTGGCCAAATCAGGGCTGATCCGCGTGCCGCTGCATGTGCGCGAAGCTGTGCCAAATCATCGCTATAAGATGGCCGATAGCGGCGCCCGGGCGCTGATTTTTGGCGATACGGCGGAACTTGATGCGGAGTTGCTGATCGATGCGAACGAGTTAAATGAATTGATCGCGAACGGCGATGCGACGCCGTGCAAGATCGACCGTGATCTCGATGCGCCGCTTCGTCTCGGCTATACCGGAGGCACCACGGGCGAGCCTAAAGCGGTAACGCTGACCACCCGCGGTGAGCTTGCCGAGCTGTCCGCCTTTCTGGTCGATCTTGTGCCGGATATTCAAGCCGGCGATAGCTTTCTCCATGCCGCGCCAATCGGCCATGCCAGCGGCGCGTTTTTCCTGCCGGCTCTGGTGCGCGGCGCGCGAAACCTGGTTATGTCATCCTTTGACGCGGCAGATTTTGTTGCCCTTGCTGAGCGTGAAAAACCGAGCCACACCTTCCTCGTGCCGACCATGCTCGCCATTATTCTTGAGCGCACTGAAGTACCGGCGGAGGCGCATCAATTTCGCCGCATCTGTTACGGCGCCTCATCCATTGCGCCAGCGCTTCTGGACCGCGCCATGGCGCGCTTCGGCGCTGTCTTTGCGCAAACCTACGGCCAGGCGGAATCACCCATGGTGATCACCTGCCTACAGCCCGGCGAACATGATCGCATCGGCTCTTGTGGGCGACCGTTCACCATTGTGGAAGTAGCCATCTTCGATGACAACGACAATCCGTTGGATGTCGGTGAGAAAGGCGAGATCGTCTGCCGTGGGCCGCAAACCATGGCGCGCTATTGGAGCCGCCCTGAGGCGACGGCAGAAGTATTTCGCGGCGGCTGGCTGCACACCGGTGATATTGGCTGCATGGATGAGGATGGTTTTTTCTACATTCTCGATCGCAAAAACGACATGCTGGTCAGCGGTGGCTACAACGTCTACCCGCGTGAAGTTGAGGATGCGCTGATTGCCTGTGACGGCGTGGAAGCAGCCGCCGTGGTCGGTTTGCCCGATGAAAAATGGGGCGACCGAGTGCATGCAGTTGTATCGGGCCGAAGTGACCTCGATGTGGCCGAATTGATGGCCGCCTGTAAACAGCAATTGGCCGATTACAAACGACCCAAGGGAATCGATATCTGGCCAGAACTGCCTAAAAGTGCTGCCGGTAAAATTCTACGCCGCGAGGTACGGACAAATTTGATCGCCCGTGCCGCGATGAATGCGGCGGGTTAATAGGGAAATCAAACAGCGATGAATGAACTGCATCTTGTCCTGCATGGCGTCGCCATCAAAAAACATGGCAGCGCGCAGGCCGTCGCCGACATTACTGGACTGAAGGAAGAAACCGTCGCGGAATTGCTGAAGCAAGCGCTTGAAAAAGGTCGCGTGGCCGAGGCGAATAGCGCCTACATGCTAACGCCCGCCGCGCGCATGGCGCTCGACGGTGAATATTCCCGCGTCTATGCGGAGCTGCGCGGTGACGCATCCTTTGCCGCAGCTTACGATATTTTCGAGGCCGTCAACCGCGACCTCAAACAGGTAATGACAAACTGGCAAACCGTCGAAATTGCCGGCAAGTGCGTTGCCAACGACCACGCTGATAAAGATTACGACGCAGCGATAATTGACCGGCTCGGCGATTTCCACGAGCGCGCCGAGGACATGCTCGATTCCCTGATCGCTGCATTGCCGCGTATATCGATTTATAAAGACAAGCTTCTCAGTGCGCTTGAAAAAGCCGAAGACGGCGAAGCAGAATGGGTCAGTGCGGTCAAAATCGATTCCTATCACACGGTCTGGTTCGAGTTGCACGAAGACCTGTTGCGCATCCTTGGGCGCCAACGCGAGGAATGAAGCAGCTATGGCTGCACAATTAGGAAAATGGACAATCATGCTCGACGGCACCAGCCTGCCGGAGCGCAGCTATATCGGTGGTAAGGCCTGGAGTATCGCGCGCATGCGGGCGCTCGGCCTGCCAGTACCGCCGGCTTTTGTCGTAACCACTGACGCCTGCCGGGCGTTTCTTGAGGACAGCGAGTTGCCCGCCGGCCTCACCGACGAATTGGCGCATGGTATGGCAGCGCTTGAGGTCGCCACGGGCCGGAAGTTCGGCGCGACCACACAGCCGCTGCTCGTCGCAGTACGCTCGGGCAGCGCCATTAGCATGCCGGGCATGATGGATACCGTACTCAATCTGGGCATAACCAAGGCGGTGCAAACGGCGCTCGGCGAAGAGAGCAGTGACGTACTATTTGCCGCCGCTACCCACCGGCGCTTTCGTGAAATGTATGCGCGCATTGTATTGCGCGCGCCGCCCGGCGCTGACGGTCAAGCCATTCCGGACGCTGAAGACATTCCGAGCGACCCGCATGATCAATTGGCAGCTGCGGTTCGCGCCGTGTTTGAATCGTGGAACAGTCGCCGCGCCAAGCGCTATCGCGGCCATCATGATATCCCTGATGATATGGGTACCGCAGTGACGATCCAGGCCATGGTGTTTGGCAATCTTGGCGCGCGTAGCGGCACCGGCGTGCTGTTCAGCCGTAATCCACTAAGCGGCGCACCGACACCGTTCGGCGAATATCTCGCCACCGCTCAGGGCGAGGATCTGGTCTCGGGCAGTGTGACACCGCTGCCGCTCGATGCGCTTCATACCGACATGCCGGAAATTCATGAGCGCCTGATCGCTGCCGCCAAGCTGCTTGAAGCCGAAAATGGCGATGTGCAGGATATCGAATTCACCGTCCAGCAGGGCGAATTGTTCCTGCTGCAATCGCGTGCCGCTAAGCGCGCGCCGGAAGCAGCGCTCCGCATCGCCGTGGATATGGCGCATGACGAAACGATCACCCGCGATGAAGCCCTCAGGCGGGTAAATGCCGAGCAGGTGCGCGCACTGCTATGTCCCAAATTGCGGCCCGGCGCTGCTGATGACGCAGAATTGTTGGCACGCGGCGAAGCGGCTTGCCAGGGCGTCGGCGCAGGCCTCGTCGTCTTGGATGCAGATACCGCCGAGGCAGAAGCGGCAAAAGGCCGGGATGTAATTTTGGTGCGCCCAACCACCAGCCCGGAAGATGTACACGGCATGTTAGTGGCGCGCGCTGTGGTGACGGCGAGCGGCGGCGCAACTTCCCACGCTGCAGTGGTCAGCCGGCAACTTGGCCTGCCCTGTGTTGTCGGCTGTGGCGATGCTATTTTGCAAAGTCTTGCAGGCTCGCAAGTGACCGTGGATGGCGGATCGGGTTCTATCTTTCAAGGTATCTTGGCGGTTGATACACCGGATGAGCGCGACGATCCGAGGCTTATCGAGTTTGGCGCCTGGGCGGTTGATGCATCTCCGCTGACGGTGTTCCGCAGCGGCGAACAGCCGGCGGGAGATATCCTCGATCTCGATCATGCACCGGGCGGCGAGTTGGTGGAAAACCTGCCGGAGCTTTTCAAAAACACCAAGGCAGCAAGCGGTCGCGCGCTGTTGAGCGATGCCGGCGTGGCCGCAGCGGTCCAGGCCGGGCTTGAATTTATTGTCCTGCCGCAAACAGTGCCGGCCCTCCTGGCCGCTTGTGCGGCGGCGCGTGAAAATGAACGGATGTGAATAGCGTGACGATTGAAAACAAAGATATCGAGGCGTTCATTCGCCTGTTTGAACATTCCGACTGGAATGAATTGCGGCTGGAAGTCGATGGATTGCAGATGGTGCTTTCCAATGACCCGGCGGCCAAAGCGATCGTTGAGACCGGGGCGGAGATGCCGCACCCTGCAGCCATCGCCAGCCAGCCGGCTCCGGCTCCCGCCTCTTCTGCCGCGCCTGTTGCCACGCTAGCGAGCGCCGCACCTGCTGAAAACACGGACGGCTTGATAGCCATTCGCGCTCCCAACCTCGGTACATTCTATCGCTCGCCCAATCCGGGTGAAGCATCCTATGTGGAGATTGGCCAGGAGATTGGAGCGGACAGCGAGGTCTGTTTGATCGAGGTGATGAAGCTCTTCACCCCTGTTCGGGCAGGCGTCTCGGGGCGGATTGCACGCATCTGTGTCCAGGATGGCAGCATGGTGGAGTTCGATGCGCCACTATTCTATGTGGAGCCTGGGGCGGAGTAATCCCGATGTCTATCTCGCGCGTGTTTATTGCTAATCGCGGCGAAATCGCTGTCCGCATCATTCGTGCCTGTCGTGCGGCGGGGGTTGAATGCGTGCTTGGTGTATCGGCAGCGGATCAGAATGGCCTCGGCGCCGAACTGGCTGATCGCGCTGTTGTTCTTGGACCGGCGCCAGCGCGTGACTCTTATCTCAATCTGCCGCTGATCGTCCATGCCGCTGCGGCAACCGGTTGCGATGCCTTGCATCCGGGCTATGGCTTTCTGTCGGAGTGCGCTGAGCTCGCCGCGCTTTGCGAAGAAAATGAAATAAATTTCATCGGCCCGCGGCCCGAGACCATTGATTTGCTTGGCGACAAGCTCCAAGCACGCGAACAGGCCAAGCAGGCGGGCCTCGCCCGGGTGCCGGGCTCTGCCGCTTTGGCGGGCGCCGATGCAGCGCGCGCGGCCGCGGCGGAGATTGGTTATCCGGTGGTAATGAAGGCCTCAGCCGGTGGCGGCGGGCGCGGCATGTTTGTCGCGCGCGACCCGGGATCCATCGAACGCTCGTTTAAACGCGCCAGTACCGAAGCGTTGGCGTCATTTGGCGACGGCACGCTCTATATGGAAGCCTATGTTGAAAATGCCCGCCATGTTGAAGTTCAGGTGATGGGCGATGGCGCCGGCAAAGTGGTGCATTTTGGCGCCCGCGATTGCTCGGTTCAGCGGCGCTACCAGAAAGTCGTTGAGGAAGCACCGGCGACCGCGCTCACACCGCGCGCCCATGCTCAAGTTCTAGAACAGGCGCTGGCGCTGGCCGGCCACCTCAACTACCGGAACGCCGGCACGGTGGAGTTTCTCTACGATTTAGCGCGTGATGCGCTCTACTTCATTGAAGTCAACGCGCGCATCCAGGTCGAACATCCGGTGAGCGAGGAAATTAGTGGCGCGGATTTGGTTCGCCGGCAAATAGAAATCGCCGCAGGTGACGGGCTGGATATTAGCCAGAGCGAAATCAAACTCACCGGCCATGCCATCGAGTGCCGCATTAATGCAGAAGACCCTGCAAAAAAATTTAGGCCCTCGCCGGGCCGCATAACCACTTGGCGCCCACCCGAGGTTGAGGGTGTGCGGCTCGACAGCCATTGCCGTGAGGGTGATTTGGTGCCGCCCTATTATGACAGTCTCATCGGCAAGCTGATCGTCCGTGGCAAGGACCGGCTGAGCACCATCACGCGCATGGGCAAGGCGCTGCAGGATTTTGAGATTGGCGGCATTGCCTCCAATATTCCGCTGCAACGGAAAATAATGGCGCATCCCGATTTTGCTGCCAACACATTCAACACGCGCTGGCTGGAGATGACGCTTCTGCCGCAATTTGAGAACGCTGAAGGATAAACGACCATGGCTCATATTGAATTCCTCGACTCGACCATGCGCGATGGTCAGCAAAGCCTGTGGGGAATGCGCATGCAGGCCGGTATGGCGCTGCCAATCGCCCCGGTGATCGACAAGGTTGGCTACCGGGTCGTTGATCTGACCGGCTCTTCATTGTTTGAAGTGCTGATCCGCCATTGCCAGGAAAACCCGTGGGAGGGCCTCGATCTGCTGGTCGAGGCGCTTCCCAACAGCCGTATTCGTGGCGGCATGCGCAGCAATGCCAGCGTCACCTTCGGCGTTACGCCGGATGCCCTGATGGACGCCTGGATGCGTCAACTCTGCGTGCATGGCTGCCGCAGCTTCTGGATTTATGATGTGCTGTTCAACATCGACAAGACCCACCGCCTGGCTAAGGTCGCTAAGGAATTCGATGCCGAAGTGTCGGGCGCCATCATGTTCACCCTGTCGCCGGTCCATACGGATGATTATTACGCTGACAAAGCGGCCAAACTTTCAGCCTGTGACGAAATTGATACGCTGCTGCTTTACGATACAGCCGGTGTGCTCAACCCGGATCGCATGCGCACGCTGATCCCGGCAATCCTCAAAAACACAAACGGCAAGCCGGTCGAATTTCATGCCAACAATATTCTCGGCGCCTCGACAATCTCCTACCTCGAGGCAATCAAGCTCGGCATTCACATTATTCACACCGCCAGCCTGCCAATGGCCAATGGCCCCTCGGTGCCGTCGATTGAAATCATGGCGCGCAATGTGGAACTGCTTGGCCACACGCACAATGTCGATACCTCGCTGCTGCCGCAAATCGCCGATCATTTTGAACGCGTTGCCATAGCGGCTGGCTTCCCGGTCGGCGTGCCGCAGGAATATGATTTGTTTTCCGTTCAGCACCAAATTCCAGGTGGCATGACCGGCACGCTGAAGGCGCAGCTCGTGCAGCACGGCATGGCAGATAAGTTCGATGAGGTTTTGAGCGAGACCGCCAAGGTGCGGAAAGAGCTCGGCTATCCCGGCATGGCAACGCCGTTTTCGCAATTGGTTGGCACCCTGGCGGTGCTCAACATCGTAAGCGGCAAGCGTTACTCGGTCATTCCCGACGAGGTCATCCAATATGCCGCCGGCCATTACGGCGAGACTGTGGCGCCAATCGATGGTGATATTCTAGACATGATTATGAGCGCGCCACGGGCCAAGGAAGTCAGCTCAAATTTGCCGGAACAACCGTCCATTGGAGAGCTGCGCAAGCGCTATGGCACGGAAGACGATGACGAACTCATTTTGTGCGCTCTGGTGCCGGAAGCAGATTTGGAAAAAATGCGGGCGGCGGGCGCGGTCAAACGTGATTTCCCCCTGCTGTCTTCACTGCAGCTCGAACAGGCGCGCAAGCTGATGGCGCTCTCGACCTCCAAATATGTTGAAATCAAAAGCTCTGAGCTGGCGCTTTCTCTCAGGCGCGACTAATGACGAAGCAGACACGGCAAATGGTTGGCCGGGCGTTCTTGATCGATATTGTGCGCTCGCCGTTTGGCCGTGGGCGCGACAGCGGCATCCTGCATGACACGCATCCGGTGGACCTGTTCGCGCAAACGCTTCAGGCGCTGATCGGGCGCACGGCAATTGATCCGGCTGAGGTCGATGATCTGATCGCCGGCTGCGTCATTCAGGTTGGCGAACAGGCGGCGAATATCGGCCGCCAAGCGTGGCTCGCCGCCGGCCTGCCTGAATCCGTGCCCGCCGTGACCATTGACCGAAAATGCGGGTCCACCCAGCAGGCGATGGATTTCGCCGCGCAAGGGGTAATCGCCTGCGCCTACGATGTAGTGATCGCCGGCGGCGTGGAGATGATGAGCCGCATCGCCATGGGCAGCAACCGCATGGGCCAGGATAATTTCGGTCCGCTGCACCGCGCGCAATATCCCGACGGCCTGGTGCATCAGGGCATTTCCGCAGAGCTTATCGCTGCACATTGGCATATCGACCGACAAAGCCTGGATACCTTCGCGCTGCGCTCACACCAATTGGCGGCAGACGCTGCAGCGCGCGGCCTAACGGCGCACGATATTGTCGCCATTGGCGGCGCTGATAGGGATGAAGGCATTCGCCCTGATAGCACCCTCGAAAAGCTCGGCCAATTAAAGCCGGCATTCGTCAATGAGAAGATGGCAGCGCGCTACCCCGAAATCGCCTGGCGAGTGACGGCGGGAAATTCTAGCCAGGTGAGCGACGGCGCCTCGGCCATGCTGATCGCCTCCGAACCAGCAGTCAAACGTTTAGGACTGAAGCCGCGTGCCGCCATCAGCCATTTCGCCGTGGCCGGGGACGATCCGATTATGATGCTGACCGGTATTATTCCAGCAACGCGCAAACTACTGGCCCGCGCCGATCTATCGCTCGAAGATATTGATTTATTTGAGGTCAATGAGGCCTTCTCATCCGTTGTCCTCGCCTGGATGCGCGAGCTCGGCGTGGCGCAAGACAAGGTCAACGTCAATGGCGGCGCCATCGCCCTCGGCCACCCAGTCGGCGCCTCCGGCGGGCGCCTGACGGCAAATCTCCTCGGCGCCTTGGAAGAAACCGGCGGTCGTTACGGCTTGCAGACCATGTGCGAAAGCGGCGGCATGGCCAACGCCACGTTGATCGAGCGCTTGGATTGATCCGGTAGCATCTTGTTTAAAAAGTGATGCGTCTTGCGCATCTCAACTTAGAAAGCGTGACCACGCGCCCAACTTAATACGAGGCAGCCAAGGGAACGGATGCGAACGCCCGGCCTCTGAGGGGCTAAATAATCAAGCAGACAAGTTAGCCCCGCCGTTAATGAAGATCGTTTGCCCCTGGATAAACTCGGCTTCGGGGCTGGCAAGAAAGCGGATCATGTTGGTGTAATCCGCATGCTGTACGCCACGGCCACTCGGATTGCTCTCGGCGGCATGGCGGACGATCTCTTCGGCGGCATCACCGAACAAGGTATGAACCGCCTCCGTATCGACTACGCCGGGCGAAACAGTGTTGACGCGGATACCCTTCGGCGCTAATTCGGTCGCCAGATAGCGCACCATGGATTCGCCAAGCGATTTAGCGACGCCGATAGCGGCATAATTGGGCACCACAATCCGGCCACCCCGACTGGACAGGAAAAAGATCGTGCTACCGCGCTTCAACAATGGCATCGCCGCCTGAGTGAGATAAAGCAAAGCCGTGCCGTTCAAATTAACTGCTGCGGTGAATTCATCGAGATCGCATTCCAGCGCCGGCTGCGGCACCGCCCGCACCGCGCAATGGACGAGCTGATCCAACTGATCTACCTCTGCCGCAACAGATTGTAAAATTTGCCGGCAACCCTCGGGCGTGCCTGCATCGCCTTTTAGCAGCTCGCAATGGGCGCCGAATTCTTCGACCGCCTGCTTGGCGGCGACGGCGGCGCTGGCGTCAGAGGCATAATTGAGAAAAACATGGTTGCCGGGCTTGGAAAAACTGAGCGCGATTTGTAGGCCTATGCCTTTGCTGCCGCCGGTAACTAAAATAGCCATAAAAATTTTCCTTTATAAAACAATTTTGTCCGACAACCTTATCGTCTGACGCGCTACAATGCCAGCTGGAGCGAAGTGGAAAAGCGCGTTAATGACATCTAACGTGGTGCCTAACATGGAGAAAGACATTGGATTTTAGTTATAGCGCGAAGGCGGAAGAATATCGCGAGCGGGTAGCAGCGTTTATGGCGGCGCATATCTATCCCAATGAGGAAAAATTGCTGGCTCAGATTGC
>Ga0315339_1000759_pt1 | contig 35334 bp, 28 predicted proteins | sample ASW17metaG_FD_204514 | JGI IMG/M metagenome (GOLD analysis project Ga0315339, IMG submission 204514) | Ammonia-oxidizing marine archaeal communities from Pacific Ocean, United States - ASW #17 | ecosystem: Environmental > Aquatic > Marine > Oceanic | place: USA: California | collected 2016-12-05 | reverse complement strand
AGCGAATACGATGTCGATGCTCGCGCTTCAGAGCCCGTATGTCTATGTCCAGATCCTGGCTCCAGTGATCGATACAGTACCAGGCGAGCCTCCCCTCTAGGGCTCTGTAGCGCGCCAGCAATTCCTCTCGCGCGCGATCCTCACTTAACCCGTGCCGCTTTGCATAATGAGAGGGGATCAACTCCAGCCAGAAAAAATTATCGAATGCCAAATCTAACAGCGTTCCGTCCATATCGACCAACACCGTATCGATCCGCTCCCAGGAAATCATCGATGGTGGCGAAGCCTGTGTCATTGTATGGGGCGCCGACATAGCTGGTTATGATACTGAAACAGGGAGGCCGAGGAAGCATGGAACCGCGTGTTCAGCGGAAGCTGCTCGAGGAACTAACGAAGATCGCCGACACTGCGGGCGACGCGATCATGGCAGTCTATGAAGGCGATTTCGCCGTCGAGGTCAAGGACGACAAATCACCGCTAACAGAAGCCGATCGCGCTTCACACCGCATCATAGGAGATAGGCTGGCCTCCTTAACACCCGATTTGCCAGTGCTATCCGAGGAGTCTAGTTCCGAAGAAATCGAGTCCCGATGCGACTGGCAATGCTATTGGCTGGTCGATCCGCTGGATGGCACAAAGGAGTTCGTTAAGCGCAACGGCGAATTCACCGTCAACATCGCGCTCGTCGAAGACAACCGCGCGGTACTCGGTGTAGTGGGGGCCCCCGCTCTTAACATCGCATACCGCGGGGCGTTGGGTTTGGGGGCCTGGCGACGTGGCGCCGACGGGCTTAGCGTGCCGATTCGGGTCTCCAAGGCACATTCAAGACCTCTTAGGGTCGTGGGCAGCAGGAGCCATCCGAGTACGGCGCTCGCGAGCTTCCTGGAGGCGTTAGGTGCCCATGAGCTAAAGCCCATCGGAAGCTCATTAAAAATCTGCCTCGTGGCGGACGGCCAGGCAGATATTTACCCCCGTCTCGGCCCCACCTCTGAATGGGATACAGCGGCGGCGCAGGCTATCCTCGAGAGCGCCGGTGGGGGTATGATGGACTTGGCCGGTCAGCCGCTGAGTTATAACACTAAGGATGACTTGTTAAACCCCCAATTCCTGGCATTTGGGGACCCTGAGCGAGAATGGCTACAGGCGGTTCGTAGCGAGTAGTGGCAGAGAAGATCGAAACTGACGTCTTCAAAAATGTAGGGCGGCTCAAAGAGTTGCGTGTCGAGCATCAAGACCTAGACCAGGTTATCTCTCGGCTGGGTGACGACCCACATGTGGATCAGATCATGTTGAGGCGCCTGAAAAAGCGCAAGCTCATGATCAAGGACATGATCACCCAGCTCGAAAGCGACCGGATCCCGGATCTGAACGCTTAACGCGGGCTCAAGGCTCAGCCACCGCGTTGTCGGGGACGGCAGCGTCGAAGGTGTATTGCAGCCACATGCGCGAGGTGGCGAGGTGTCTGCTGACTGTGCGGCGGCCCACTATTTGTAGGATAGTCGACGTTACGAGTGCACAGGAGCACGCTATGGCAACAGGGCATCTCCAAAATAAAAAAGCGGACTGGATAAAGACCGCGTGCTTTGCAGTCATTGCCGGCTATTTCATCTCGAAAGTCCTGCCACTACTGCGGGGCGTACCCATCGCGGATCTCTTTGACATCGCGAATCCCTCACTATTCGGGCTCGCCGCCGCGTTGAGCGCAATGATTCTGATTCTCCGCTCACCGCAGATTCTAAAATCTACAACCCTTATCGAAACCAGCGAAGCAAGGACCGTCGCGCTTTCATTTGCTTTCGTTTTCATCCTGATGGCTGCCTATTACATTCTCCGGCCGGTCCGGGACGCCATGGCCAGCGACTGGTCGAATACTGAGATCAGCGTACTCTGGAATATTCAGCTTGTTTTAAGCACCGCGGTCGTCGCGTTGTATGGTTTCGCTTGCTCACGCGTGCGATTCAAGTATCTGGTCCCCAGCGTCTACGTGTTTTTCGCGGTTACATTTGTCGGTTTCTATCTCGGCGCCAGCGCTATTGACGATCGCGTGCTGCTCGACAAGGCCTTCTATCTCTGGGTCACACTATTCAGCCTTATGCATCTTTCGGTCTTCTGGAGCTTCATGGCAGACCTCTTCAGTAAGGAGCAATCGCGACGCGTTTTTGCATTTATCGCGGCCGGTGCCAGCGCCGGTGCTGCCGTGGGCCCGTTAGTCGCGAGCCAGATCGTGAGCGATATCGGAACAGACAACCTCATGCTGATGGCCTCCGCCATGCTGCTAATACCGATTCCCATAATCTTCTATCTGCAGCGCTTGAAAAGTGTTGATCTACATAATGAAAATATTCAAGCCGACCTTAGCGCGGCAAAGATCGGTGGTAATCCGTTCGCAGGCTTTAAGAGCTTTTTTACAAATCCGTATCTCCTGGCAATTGGTGCTTTTATATTGCTTTACACGACGATAAGCTCGTTTGTGTATTTTGAACAAACCAACCTATTGCGTGAATTCACTCGCGAGGAACGTACCACGATACTCTCCAGTTTGGCTGCCGTGGTTAACATCCTGACCTTCGGATTGGGGTTGTTCGCGACGAGTCGATTAGTCACCAAGCTCGGCATGCCCGCAACCCTCGCACTGGTTCCCGTGTTTATTTGTGCTGGTCTAATAATCCTCGCGTTTGCGCCGATTCTGACGGTGCTACTAGCGCTGCAGGTCGCAAGACAATCCGGTAACTATGGCATCACTCGTCCGGCGAGGGAGATGTTATTCACCAGTGTTGACCGAGAAACTCGCTTCAAATCGAAGCCGGTTATAGACGTGGCGGTCTATCGTGGTGGCGACGCGGCCAGCAGCATTGCGTTCGCGGGTCTAACTGACGGCATTGGGTTCGGAGTTGGAGCAATGGCGGGTATCGGTGCGGGTATCGCCGCCGTGTGGGCCTTGGCGGGCGTCTACCTCGGGCGTGCCTTTGGCAAGAGGACTGAGCAGGATGACAGCGCCGGGGTGAGCTCCATCGGGATTCAGGGGCAGCGAGAAGCGACGACATAGTTACTGGTAACCAGTCTGTAGTTTCACTCTTCTTGCCGGGCAGGGACCGACAGCACCTAGAGGCCTTCCTAAATGATCGGGAGATAATATAGGCCATTGTTTTAATTAATTTTATTCTGCTACTCCCGCCAACCTGTCGGCTACCTCAATCGGCCGACGAGGCTAACTTGCCAAAGGGGCGGGGTTTAGGGCTAGGATATAGGGGGGGCTCAGGGCGCCCTCTTTAAATAACACAAGAAAGAAGAACTAACACAAGAAAGAAAAACTTCAAGGGGGCCTTGTGGCTGAATCTTATAAGACCGAACAGATCCGTAACATTGCTGTAGTCGGACACGCGGGATCAGGGAAAACCACGCTAATTGAGGCATTGCTGCAAAAGGCAAGCGCGATACCCTCAGCGGGCTCGGTGCAAAAGGGCACGACGGTCTGCGATTTCACGGATCAGGAAAAGCGACTACATCACTCTCTCGACACGGCCATGTGTCACCTGGACCACGACGACCGCCACATCAACCTGATAGACACGCCAGGCTATCCCGATTTCATGGGGCGAGCATTGGGAGTGCTCCCCGCCGTCGAAACCGCCGCCATTGTGGTCAGCGGGCAAGCGGGGGTCGAACTCGTCACGCAGCGCATGATGGATTTCACCGCCGAGCGGAACCTCTGCCGACTGATTATCGTAAATCAGATCGACGCGGACGACCTCAATCTACACGCCGTTCTGCGCGAGATCAGGGATACTTTCGGAAAGCACTGTCTGCCGTTGAATCTACCGGCTGACAATGGAAAGACCGTTGCGGATTGTTTCTTCGAGCCTTCCGATGCGACGCCGGACTTTGCTTCGATCGAAGCGGCGCATACTGAGATGATCGATCAGGTGGTCGAACTCGACGACGACCTCATGGAGCTCTACCTGGAACAGGGAGCGGATATATCCATCGACCAACTCCACGATCCATTTGAACGGGCCCTTCGGAGAGGACATCTGATTCCGATCTGCTTCGTATCCGCGGAGACTGGCGCCGGGCTGAATCAGCTTTTACGCGTCTTTTCTCAACTCATGCCCAGCCCATTGGAGGGGAATCCACCTGAATTCTATTACGAAGACGATGAGGACAAGTCATTCGAGGTGGATCCCGCGAAGACGGATGGGAACTTCATCGGCCACGCTTTCAAAATCAACGTAGACCCTTATGTCGGACGGCTCGCAACATTCCGAGTACACCAGGGTGCTCTGAAAACAGGCTCCCAAGTGTATATCGGCAGTCAGCGCAAAGGCGTGAAGCTGGCGCACCTGTACCGGGTTCAGGGCAAGGATCTCGAAGAAATACCGGCAGCGGTAGCGGGAGATATCTGCGCTGTGTCGAAGATTGAAAATATCGGATTCGACGATGTGCTGCACTCCAGCCGCGATGATGACGAGGTCCGGATGCGCTCCGTTGCGATACCTCCACCGATGTACGGCGTAGCATTGGAGTTGCTGGAGAGAGGACAGGAAAAGAAGCTTTCCGATTCGCTACACAAACTCTCTACGGAGGATCCCAGCCTACTGCTCGAGTTCAATGCACAGGTTAACGAGACCATACTGCGCGGCATGGGTGAACTACATCTGAGGTTGGTGTTGGAGCGGATGAGGGAGGAGGCTGGCATCGAAGTTGCGACGCACCCACCTAAGATCGCTTACCGGGAGACGGTTACGCGTCCCGCAGAGGGGCACCATCGGCACAAAAAGCAGTCCGGCGGTGCGGGTCAGTTCGGCGAGGTTTTTCTGAAGATCGAGCCACTGCCACGTGGCTCCGGTTATGAATTCTCCAACAAAGTCGTGGGCGGCAATATCCCCGGACAGTTCATACCTGCGGTCGAAAAAGGAGTCAAACAAGTACTGAACGAAGGCGCCGTTGCCGGTTATCCGCTTCAAGACGTGCGGGTCATCGTGTACGACGGCAAGTACCACGCCGTCGACTCTAAAGAAATTGCTTTCGTGGCGGCCGGTAAGCGTGCCTTCATGGACGCCGTCTCAAAGGCAAAGCCCATTGTTCTGGAACCAGTTGCCAAAATCGAGGTGACAACGCCTAGCAACTCCGTGGGCGATATCACCGGTCATCTGTCGGGAATAAGAGGGCGAATTGCAGGAAGCGATTCTGTCAGCGGCAACCGCGTGAAGATCTCCGCACAGGTGCCGCTCTCCGAACTGGGCGACTACCAAACGACTTTGAAGTCTCTCACCGGCGGCGAAGGCCTCTTTACGATGGAGTTCGATCATTACGAAACCGCGCCCCAGCCGATACAGAAGGAGCTGGAAAAGGCCTTCAGGCCCTCCGACGACGAGTAAAGGACAGGCCTTCCTATCGGTCAGCATTCACGGTGACGCTTCGTCGCTTTGGTAGAGTCGGATCTGTTTGCTGACCGAACTCGCGCTGTGGTTCGGCTAGAATCCAGGCATTTCACTGTAACGCCCACGGGGATCCCCCAGCGCAGGGCGGCGGGATTTCTTGGAATCGTATGACGGCAGAATCAACAGGCTGGCAGTTTTGGATCGATCGTGGTGGCACCTTCACGGACGTTGTCGCGAGGAACCCAGCGGGTGTGATATCCACCGTCAAACTGCTGTCTGAAAACTCCGAGCAGTACCAAGATGCAGCCGTACACGGAATCCTGGGTGTCGCCGACGCAGAAAACGGACGGATCGCGGGCATCCGCATGGGGACCACTGTTGCCACGAATGCGCTCCTGGAGCGTCGTGGGGCAACTACCGCGCTTGTCATCACGCGAGGCTTTGGGGATGCGCTCAGAATCGGCTATCAGAGCCGGCCAGACATCTTCGCCCTCGACATCCAGCTCCCGGAGATGCTTTACGCCCAGGTCATCGAAACCGACGAGCGAATATCTGCTCAGGGTGAAGTGATCGAGCTCCTCGATGAATCCAGCCTCCGGCGGGATCTCGAGAACGCGCGCGCGCAGGGTGTCCAAAGCATTGCCATCGTCCTAATGCATGGCTATCGGTTTCCCACCCACGAACGTCTGGCGGCGCGGATCGCTGAGGAGGTAGGCTTCCAACAGATTTCCGTATCCCACACGACGAGCCCGTTGATGAAACTGATTTCCCGGGGGGACACGACGCTAGCAGATGCCTATCTCTCCCCCATCCTGGACCTCTACATCGAACAGGTACGGGGTGGACTCTCGGCTCGACTTGGGGATGCTCCTCTGCTTTTCATGCAGAGCCATGGTGGACTCGCTAGCGCGGAATCCTTTCGAGGAAAGGACAGCATCCTCTCAGGCCCCGCCGGCGGCGTAGTCGGGATGGTTGGAACCGCGCTCACTGCCGATCTGGATAAGCTCATCGGATTCGATATGGGTGGAACCTCCACCGACGTCTCTCTTTATGACGGTGACTTCGAGAGGACCACGAGCACGATCATCGCAGGGATTCGCCTCACGGCTCCCATGATGAGAGTGCAGACGGTGGCAGCCGGTGGTGGCTCAATCCTGAAGCTCTCCGAATCCAGACTGCAGGTTGGGCCAGAGTCGGCTGGCGCCAACCCAGGGCCTGCCTGCTACCGAAACGGCGGACCCCTGACTATCACTGATGCGAATGTGCTCTTAGGACGAATCCAGCCCGATTTTTTTCCAAAAGTGTTTGGCACACAAGGCAAAGACGGAGTCGATCTCGAAGTCGTTTCAAAACTGTTCACCGAAATCGCAGCCGAACTGCTCTCTGAAACCGATCGTGGTGTTCCGACTAGGCAACTCGCCGCCGGTTTCCTGCGAATCGCCGTAGAGCGGATGGCCAATGCCATCAAACAGATATCTACCCAGCGAGGTCACGACGTGACCGAGTTCGCCCTTTGTTGTTTCGGCGGCGCTGCAGGTCAACACGCCTGCCAGGTCGCGGATGCGTTGGGTGTCAACCGCATATTCATTCACCCCCTAGCCGGAGTGCTCTCGGCCTACGGCATGGGCCTGGCAGATATGCGTTCTCTCAGACAAGCCAGCGTCGAGCAGCCTTTGGCAAATGAGCTCGCACCTCATCTGGAAAGGATCTTCTGCGATCTTGAATCCACCAATGCCGGCGGGCTGGCCGAGCAAGGCGTCATGCCTGACATGATTCACTTCACGCGACGACTGATGGTAAAGGCAGCCGGTACCGACACGGCCCTACCCGTTCCCTACGATGGAGATTTGAGCGCTGTTATCGAAGCCTTTCACGAGTCTCATCGTGGACATTTCGGTTTCGAGGCGTCCGAAACAACATTGATCGTAGAAATCATCGAATCCGAAGCTGTCGCGTCCGGCGCGAAAGTTAAAGAACCTCAGTGGACAGGAGGAGATGCAGACACGGAGCCGGAAACAACTCGGGAAGTCTGGTTTAGTGGCAAGCTCATGCCCACCCCCATCTACCAGCGCGAGAAGCTCGCCGCCGGCTGGCAGGCGCTCGGACCCGCCATCATCGTCGAACCAAATTCGACCACCGTCATCGATCCCGGGTGGCGAGCCCGAGTCAATGAGTACGGCCATCTGTTGCTGACAAGGTCCACACCGCGCCCACTCACGGAGGACGTGGGTACGGAGTCGGATCCCATCATGTTAGAGGTGTTCAACAATTTATTTATGCACATAGCCGAACAGATGGGGGTCGTCCTAGAAAAAACCGCGCATTCCGTAAACATAAAGGAACGCCTGGACTTCTCCTGTGCGGTTTTCGACCCGGCCGGTGAACTGATTGCCAACGCCCCACACATGCCGGTGCACCTCGGTTCGATGGGGGACAGTGTCAAGGCCACACTTAAGAAGCGTGGCGACACAATACGACCGGGCGATAGCTATCTGCTGAACGCTCCGTACAACGGCGGAACCCATCTGCCCGACGTCACGTTGGTCACCCCGGTCTTCGATGAGAACGGCGGGGAATTAATCTTCTCGGTCGCCTGCAGAGCACATCATGCTGACATAGGCGGAATAACACCTGGATCCATGCCTGCCGGAAGCACAAGCATCGAAGAAGAAGGAGTCCTCTTCGACGACATCAAAGTTGTCGATTCCGGTGTCTTCCAGGAAGACGCCGTACGCGCACTTCTTTCGAGCGGAGAGTATCCCGCACGCAACCCCGACCAGAACATCTCCGACCTGAAGGCGCAGATCGCTGCAACAAGGAAGGGAGTCCTAGAGATCAATCACATGGTCGAGCACTTCAGTTTGGACGTCGTCCACGCCTACATGAATCACATTAAGCAGAATGCAGAAGAGTGCGTTCGCAAAACGATAGAGACATTGAAGGATGGATCTTGGTCTCTGGACATGGACGGCGGGGAGAGGATTAGTGTCGAAGTGACGATCGACCGTCGGAGCAGAAGCGCCACTGTCGATTTCCATGGCACCTCACCGGTAACCGACGGAAATTTCAATGCCCCTGCCTCGATCGCGCGCGCGGCTGTGCTCTACGTGTTTCGTGCTCTCGTGAACGCGGACATTCCGCTGAACGCTGGCTGCCTGAGGCCGCTCACCATACGCCTACCCACATCGTCTCTGGTGAACCCGAACTATCCTGCGGCAGTCGCTGCGGGGAATGTGGAGACGTCCCAGTGTATAACGGACGCGCTACTGGCCGCGCTCGGCGAGTGTGCCGCGTCTCAGGGGACGATGAATAACTTCACCTTTGGCGATGACAACTATCAGTACTACGAAACCATTTGCGGCGGGGCGGGTGCGGGACCGACTTTCGATGGGGCCACGGCTGTTCATACCCACATGACAAATTCTCGACTCACAGACCCCGAGGTCTTGGAGTGGCGCTATCCCATTCGAGTCGAGCAGTTTCGTATACGTGTCGGCAGCGGTGGCAAGGGCCTGCATGACGGTGGCGATGGCGCGATTAGAGAGCTTCGGTTCCTTAAACCCATGAAGGCTTCGATACTTTCGAACCGCAGATCCACGTGCGGCTTCGGCCTGCACGGTGGGAACGATGGGGCTCCCGGAAGAAACTACATCGTCAGGGCCGATGGGGTCGTTGAGGAGCTTGGGGGAACCGCAGAAGTTGAACTCCTTACGAACGATCGCTTTGTGATAGAGACGCCAGGCGGAGGAGGTTACGGACAACCCACTTGATTTCAGCGATTTAGAAGGCTTTCCGCGCCACCCAGCAAACGCTCTGGAAGAGACTTTTTGCGTTTAAAAGTTAGGCCGTAGAGATCGGAATCAGTAGCGGCCTGACCTAGAAAGTCATCGCTGGTACGAATCTCGTCAATTAAACCGAGTTCCAACGCCCGCGTGCCGTACCAATGCTCACCAGTTGAGATTCGCTCTATGTCGATCTGAGGTCGATGTCCCAAGATCTGCATCTTGAAGAGCTCATGTACATCTTCTATCTCTTCTTTGAGCTTACCGCGATCTTCGTCCGTGTTCTTTCCAAACATTGTAACGGTTCGCTTATAACGCCCCGCTGTGATCTGTTCGAAATCCACGCCCTTATCTTCTAGGAATCTACTAAAGTTGGGAAGTTGTGCAATGACACCAATTGACCCAACAATCGCAAATGGCGCGGCAATAATGCGGCTCGCCACACAAGCCATCAAATAACCGCCGCTAGCTGCAACCTTGTCCACCGAGATGATAAGAGGAATATTTTTTTCCCTGATACGCAGGAGTTGAGATGCCGCTAAACCGTGCTCATGCACAGTGCCGCCCGAGTTCTCTAAGCGAACCAATACCTGATCATCTTCTGAGGCAACTGCAAGAACTGCAGAGACTTCCTCTCTAAGCGACGTAGTCGCTGTGGCACGTATATCTCCCTTGAAGTCGATGACATAAACACGCTTACGCTGAGATCCTTTCTTTGCGAGTTCCTTCGCTTCTTTCTTTCTTTCCTTGAATGTCTGTTTAAACTGATCTTTACCTTGTACCGCAAGACGTACAGTGTCACCCAAACCCTCAAGACGCTTATTTAGATGCTCGACTAAGAGCCCCTCCTGATGGGCACCACGCTTTGTCAATGCCACTATGACTCCAACCACAACCACTATGGCAACCGCAACAGTCCCAAGCTTCGCGAGAAAAAGACCGTAGTCGAAAAAAAACTCAATCATAGCCATCCCGTAGGGCGATCTGAGCCCAGGCTTCTAACCGTCATCTCAAAGACCGACGTTGTTCATTTCTAGGACCCGATCGGCCCTATAGCTCGAGCGTACCAGAGGCCCCGCCACGACCTCGAGGAACCCCAGGTCAAGACCCCATTTTCGGTATTGCTCGAACTCCTCGGGGGACACATAACGCTCCACCGCAAGGTGGTTCTTCGTCGGCCGCAGATACTGGCCTAAGGTGATGATATTCAGGTCGATTGCGCGCAAATCCTCCAACGCTTCTCGAATCTCTGAGTCGCTCTCACCCAATCCCAGCATGAGACTCGTCTTGGTCAGCACCTCCGGACGGGACTGCTTGGTGTACGCAAGCACCTTCAACGTCTGATCGTAGCCAGCCCTCGGATCACGAACGGGGTGCGTCAATCGCCTCACCGTCTCCAAGTTCTGCGCGAAAACATCGAGCCCCGAGTCTACAACCCGTTTCACGCTCCGAAGATCGCCGGCGAAGTCCGGAGTCAGCGCCTCCACTGCCGTGTTGGGGCAACGCTCCTTGATCGCGGCGACGCACTGTGCGTAATGGGAAGCGCCTCCATCTGGCAAATCGTCTCGGTCTACGGAGGTTAAAACGACGTACTTCAAACCCATAAGCTCGACCGAGCGAGCCGCGTGCTCAGGCTCCTCCGGATCCAACCACCCCTGAGGGTTTCCCGTATCCACAGCGCAGAACTGGCAGGCGCGTGTGCAAACAGCACCCATCAGCATCAGCGTAGCAGTGCCGTTGGACCAGCACTCGCCGATATTGGGGCACATGGACTCCTCACAGACCGTTGCCAGTTTATGCTCGCGCACTGTCCGCTTCACGCGAGTGTACTCGGCACCTGACGGGATGCGGATCTTGAGCCACGAAGGCTTGCGCGCAGCAGCAGCCTCTCCGCGAACTTCACGCAGCTTCACACCGTTCTTGATAGCTTTAAACCCGTGGGTGGTGCGGTACTTTGAGCCGCTTTCCACCACGGGTATACCGCGGAACTGGTTCACCGAAGGAATCGATCACTTATCATTTAGGCTCGAGATTATCTCATGGTTTCTAAAGAGCGTCTTATGGGCCGCTACAGACCACCACCCGAGGAAAGCTCCAAGTACATCACTCCCGAGGGTGAGGTCGTGCTCAGGGAAGAGCTTGATTTCCTGTGGAGAACAAAACGACCGGAGGTTACGCACGCCGTAGCTGAGGCGGCCGCTCAAGGCGATCGCTCGGAGAACGCCGAGTACATCTATGGAAAGAAACAACTCGGTGAAATAGACCGTCGCATCCGTTATTTGAGAAAACGCCTCGACGGCATCCGTATCGTAGCTCAGGCGCCCCGCGCTACCGAGACGGTCCACTTCGGAGCATGGTTCGAACTGCGGGACTCGCAAGGGCAACTAAAAGTTTTTCGTCTAGTCGGTCCGGATGAGTTCGACTTCGCGGCGGAGAACATCAGTATGGATTCGCCCCTAGGCCTCGCCGTGATGGGAAAGTCCCTGAAAGACGAAGTCGTTTTCGACACGCCGGACAGTCAGGTGCGCTATACCCTAGTCCGGGTGAGCTATGAGAAATTGTAAAAAACCCCAGCCAATGGGCAGGCGAAGCACTGGCTCAGATCCCTCGAAATTAAAGAACTCCTTGACATATTTCAGCCAGGCTATATAGAGGGGGATAGATATTGCAACGGACACCGATATGAAGCGCTGGCTCACACTGGTGACCGCACTTACCCTGGCACAGGGCGCAGCGGCTCAGGACCTGAGAAGCACACTTTTCCAGGCGGCAGACGAGGCCCTTGAGGCCGCACGAACTGCGAACGCACAGCTGCTCGCGCCCCAAGCCTATGGGGACGGTCTGTCGGCTTACGTTAACGCCGAAAACGATCACGCCCGAGGACGAGATACCGACCGGATTCGCTACCGCCTAAACACCGCAGTCATCGCACTAAATGAGGCTACCGAGGCCGCAAAAATCGCCAGCACAACGCTCGCCCCACTGCTCAAGACTCGCGACGATGCACTGAATTCTTTAGCCGACAATTTCGCAGCAGATCTCTGGTTAGAGGCTGAAGAGGCGTTGAACGGTGCGAGCCGCCGTCTCGAATCCGGAGATATTGAAAACGCCCGCGACCTCGCCGGGGCAGCCGAGGCTCTTTTCCGTGATGCGGAATTAACCTCCATCAAGGCCCAATACCTCAGTCATACCCGGGGGCTGCTAGCACAAGCCGATCAGGCGCAAGTTCCTCGATATGCTCCAAAGACCTATGCCAGAGCGCGCGCACTACTGACTCAGGCGGAGCAGGCGTTCAATGAGAATCGCTACGACACGGATTTGCCTCTCAGCCTACTTCCGCAAGCTAACTACGAAGCTCGGCGGGCAATTTATCTGACTGAGCGCATTCGGAGTCTAGTCGATGATGATTGGACCGTGGAGGACATCATCCTGACTTACGAAGAGCAGATAAGCGAGATCGCAGCGGTCACGGACCTTGTCCCTCAGCTAGACACCGGCAGCGACCCTGTCGTCCAGGAGCTCGTTGCTTATATAGAGGATGTTCACCAACGCGAGCTGCAATTGCAGGTTGATCTGGAAGATAACCGCAGACGTCTAGTCGGTCTGGAAGAAGAGATCCGGGAGTTAGATGAACAACTGGGAGGCGTTTCACAGGAGCGCTTTGCGCTGGTCCAAAGACTCGAGGCGGGGGAGCGTATCCGGGAACGGTTCGCACGAGCCGAGAATATTTTCGCGCCCGAGGAGGCCAGGGTCTCCAGAGAAGGAGACACTATCATCGTACGCCTTGTCGGCCTCAGGTTTGGGTCCGGCGAGGCCGAAATCGACCCAGTCCACGGACCGTTACTTCAGAGAGTCCATGACGCCGTAGAAATATTCCCACGATCTCAGGTCGTCGTGGAAGGCCACACCGATTCCTATGGCGGTGACCGATCGAACCTAGCGCTATCGCGTTCCCGCGCCCAGGCCGTAGGCGAGTATCTCAGTGCGGAGTTGGGCATCGCGACGTTCCGGGTCAGTGCCGTAGGCTACGGCGAGACTCGGCCGATCGCCAACAACGAGACCCAACAGGGACGCGCACGGAATCGCAGAATCGATATCCGCATCGAACCACAGCAAGAGTAATTCAAAGCTCCAGCCAGTCGGCAACCGACTCAGCGACCGCCCGGTTGACGAGATAACCGTAGGACATATGCACGTCCAGACCATCGCTTCCCCGGAAATGGTTGTAGAACCCGGTGACGTCCTGGAACGATTCGAGCAAACCTAGATCCACCATCTCTCCGAAGAACGGCTTGAGCTCTGGATGCAGCGCGGTTAGCTCACCTCTAGCCGAGAAATTCTGCCAGCGAACAATGTTCGTCGGGTAAAGATCCCTGCCATGCCGCCCAGCTCCACGGAGCCCCTTGAGGATCATGCGGGTGCCCAGAGGGCTTCCCAGCGTCACGAAAAGCTCGACTTGGCCCGACCCTGGCTCATCGCGAGACAGCTCCCACAACGTATCGTAGGCGATCACCGATCCAAGGCTGTGACCGATCAGAAGCACCCGTTCCCCCGCGGTCCAAGCCTCCAGCAACACCTCCCGCAGGAGACCACGGATAGCCGTCGCTACGCCCCGCCTGTCCTGAAGGTAACGATGCGCCTCGGCAATAGTCAGCCGCATTCTTTGTTTGGCGATTAAACGGCCGAAGAAGGGCAACGCGTCACCAAGAACACGGAGCATGCGCGTTACCCGTATGGCCAGTGACTCAATCTCCTTGATGTCGTCAGAGCTCGGCTCAGGAACCGCGAGGATACGATCGATCCCGGGTCGATCCAGCTCGACGTCGCGGTGTTGTCCGTAAAAAAGAAATGTCCAAGACACCAACGTTAGACACTCGTCCGAGAGCGCCCGGGCCGTTTCCGGGGACACCCGTTCGAGACCTGCCCGGAGACACCGACAGATCTCTTTCAAATGAACTTCGGGCGGTGGCTTCGGCTTCATGCCAGGGAGAAAGATGATTCGGGCCGGTCTGCTCAAGGAATCTACCTAGAAAGAAATCGGCGGGATTCAGTATAGTCTAGCCACTAAGTGACGCCTCTACGGCGGTTTCAATTCTTTTGCAAAGGAGGAAAGGAGTGCGTTACCTGCACACAATGGTGAGAGTCAGTGATCTAGAGGAGTCGCTGGATTTTTTCTGCAATAAGCTCGGACTCAAGGAAATTCGGCGCGTGGATCACGAAGCAGGGCGATTCAGCCTCATTTTTGTGGCGCCGCCGGACCAAGAAGATTGCCCCCTAGAGCTGACCTACAACTGGGATCCGGAGCCCTACGACGAGGGCCGAAACTTCGGCCATATCGCCTACGGGGTGGATGACATTTACGAAACTTGCCAGCGCCTAATGGATGCCGGCGTGACGATCAACCGCCCCCCGCGAGATGGTCGAATGGCGTTCATCCGATCCCCCGACAACATCTCCGTAGAGCTGCTGCAAAAGGGCAAGCCGCTGCAACCTGCAGAGCCATGGTCCTCCATGGAAAATATCGGGCACTGGTAATCTGCACGCGTCTTACCAACCTCTGAGCAGCTGGCTTTGATAACGCATCAATCCAGAGCAGATTGCTGGACTGACTACAAAGAGTCCTTACCGATACAACGGATTCAGGACCTCTTCGGGTGATTTTTCACTGCTTCTCGTCGCCGAGCCCAGTTGTGTGAGCGCGTTGGCTAGCGCTCCACCGTCCCAGCTACCAGAACTGGAGCCGTAGAGGCTTCTCTCAAGATCAACGACAGCCCTAACCATATCGTCTGGAACTTCGGCAGCTAAGTGTCCGAGTGTTTTCGGCGCGTTGGGTAAGCACTGTTGAGCCCACTCCAACAACAAATCACGCGCCGTCTCGGCATCATTATTCTCACAGGCGGCACAAATCCCCCGAACCAATTGCCGGTGGGTCTCTTTTTGAGGCGTTTCCGCAGCCGTGCTTGTGACAATAGGTTGGTTGCCGCGCCTACTGGAACGTAAGAACACCACCGTCAGAAGCCACCCAACCAAAAGCGCTACGCTCACCCCTTGCCACAGCCGTTCGTTTCCAGCGAGGACGGTCGCGGAGGGATCCGGTTGCTGCACGAGATCCTGTGCTACAGAGTTGGCCGCGGTCTCCTGACTTGGCAGCACGGTCACGGCGCGAGATGCGACACGCGCGATCTCCCAAACTTCGTCAACGACGTTGAACCAGGGTAACTCCACAGCCGGAATCGTCAGGCTACCAGGTGATTGCGCGATAACAGCGAAACGCTCCGTCCGTACCGCCTGAATTCCCTCGGGATCACTTTCACGGCTGAGCTCGGGTTGATCGGAGTACTGCTTGACGCCCTCGGTCTGAACCATTGCGAACTCTGGGACCTGGGTCTCAAGCACGCCCTCGGCCTCTGCCGTCAATGCTCGGGTCTGCGGTATTCCCAGAGTGAACTCCCCAGGATCTGCGCCCCAGCTCTCGGTGAGAACCAGGCCGCGCGCCGGCAACCAGTTGGCGTCGGGGTACTCTGGGGGGGGCGGAACCGCTGCCTGCACGGACAACGCCAACGCGTCTGAGCGAAATCGCTGCACACTCGAGAATCCGGACACCGTTATGACGACCGCCTCGAAGATCAGAGGATTAATCGTGAACTCACCAGCTGTCTGAGGAAATATCGCGTGGCGGCGCTCGAGGACCACGAAATCCTGACCATCTCGGACAGTTCGATACTCCCTATCCTCCCCTAGAGGCACGATGATCGCTTCTCCGCCCGTCACCTCCGGGGTCGTCAGGCTGGAACGCCCAGTATTAACTGCACGGAACAGCCGCAGTGTGTATGTGGCTTGGGACTGAACGTAGGCGGTCGACGGCGTGATCTCCACTTCGATAAAGATATCCCCTGGTGTGTCGGCCGCGACAGCCGGGAGCACCTCGATCTGTATCGGATTAGACAGGGAACCCGCTAGCTCGAGCGGTGGAATCGTAAATGACCCGGCCGCGCGTGGCATTAGCTGCACACGCCACTCCGTGAGCTGTGTCGTCTGCCCGCCGGCCATCTGAATACTGGTATTCCTGGATCGCTGCAGGACATCAAACTCTCCCGACAACGGGGCCAGATCCGGCTCACCGGTGCCTCGACCCTGCATGAGTAGGATGTAGGTGAAGGACTCGTTCTCGCTGACGGTCGTGCGATCGGTACTGGCACGGAGTTGAACCTCTTGCGCCCAGGCGACACTCATGACGAGGCACGCGCACGAGATGGCATTGATGCCTGCCCGCCAGCCTACCAAGGTTGCTCCTCATCCCCGGGCCAGACGTAGTTGCCGTCTTGATCGACCCCGAGCCGCTGGTATTGATACAGAAACTTACGCCTCAATAGCCCGCCAGGATCCTCGGGTATCCGCCTGAGCCACTGTTCCGCGGCCTCCTCCGAGGCCCACTCCTCGAGCTCGCCCGGGGTAGGCATCGGGGTTCCCTCGACCGGCTCTTGCTCGGGTTGGGATTCCGCAACCTGCTCGGAGTCGGAATCCTCCGACTCAGTTGCCTCGGCATTCTCCGGGTCGGCGCCCTCCTGGGATTCCTCAGATTCGCTCTGCGAGTCGTTCTGACCTTCGTCGGATGGAACTTGCTCGGAATTTCCGCCCTGCTCTCCCCCTTGATTCGGTGATTCCTGGGGCTGCTGCTGCATCAACAAATCTCGATTGAACCGGGCGTCCTCGTGTTCCGAATCGAGCTCCAGCGCTCGCTCGTAAGCCTGTATCGCCTCGGGAATAGCCCCGCCCCGGGCCAGCGCGTTACCCCGGTTGTAGTAAGCGTCAGGCGTTTCGATGCCGCTGAGGGCCTCAGCGCTGGCCGAGTAAGCCCCTGCACGATACTGAGCAGCAGCACGCCATTCCGGGTCCCTAAAAAGCTCGCTGGCGCGTTGGTGCTCCTCTGCTTGAAAGGCCAACTCCCCTTGCTGATCGGGTCGTTGCCACAGGTCCATCCAGGTCAGCGCCTGCGCTGGGGGGGTCGGCAGGTAAATCGCGAGCAGCCACAAGACAACCCAACCGCGCCTGAACGCAAACGCCACCAACGGTAGCAGCAGCAACGTTAGCCACGGACCCTGGTCCCGCCAGATATCAGTCTGCAGATCCGTACCCTCTGTCGAGACGTCCTCTCCAGCTGCGGAAGAGTTCGGAAAAAGCGAATCCAGGTCCCGATCATCTGGAGTCAGGCTGGCGAAGCGGCCCCCACCTAGCTCCGCGAGGCTTCGCAGAGCGCCTAGATTAACGCGGCTCACGAAAACCTGGCCCGTGTTGTTGGTAAGAAACCCGCCACGAGGTTGAGCAATAGGCCCTCCCTCTGCGGTGCCCACCGCGAGCACGTGGAGTGCAAATCCGTCAGCCCGAAGCTCTCGGGCCAACTCCCGCATCGACGGCGACACCTCGGCGTCGGTCATAAGGAGTATTTCGCCTCGATCGATTCCGGTCTGGCGCATCAGCTGAGCTGCCCGGCTGACACCCGCCTCGGGAAAGCTTCCCCGACTCGGCATGAGGTCGCTCGACAGGCTCGAAACCAATGCTGCGACGGTCCCCGTGTCGTCCGTGAGCGGTGTCACTGTGAAAGCATGCGCGGAGAAAACGACCAGCCCCGTCTGACCTGCGTCCCGACGCTCGAGGAGTGACATGAGCTTGAGCTTCGCTCGCGCCAGCCGACTCGGCTCAAGGTCACCGGCGTCCATCGACCGTGATAGATCGAGCGCGACCACCAGAGCCTCCGACGAGCGGTACGCAGGGACCGGCAAGCGCTCCCAGGTCGGCCCGGCGAGTGCCACCGTCGCCAGTACCCAAGCCACCATGGCGCCCCCAGCCAGCAACCGATGCCGCCTCAAGCCCAAGTCGGGGGCGGTGAGCACGTAGGGTTGCAGGGCCTCGTCCACAAAAGCCTGCCAGCGCCCCAGAGACCCGCCGGTACGGGTCAGTTTCCAGATGAACCAGACACCCAGAGGAAACAGGATCAACCAAATCGGACGCAGAAAATGGAACTCAGCCACCGGCAGCCTCCAGCGCGCGAAGCCCAACCCGTCGCCCGATGCCGGTCGCCGCCCACGCGAGGCTCAGGCCCAACGCGAGACCCAGCGGCCAGTAGAAATACTCCGCCACGGGTCTGAACCCCTCTTCCTCACCCGCGGCGGGTTCGAGCTCGTCCAGAATGGTGTAGATGCGCTGCAGCTCTTCGGTATCGCGAGCGCGGAAATATACGCCCCCGGTGCCCTCAGCGATCGTGGTCAACGTCTGCTCATCCAGGTCTGCGGAAGGGTTGATCTGTCGCACCCCGAACAAAGATCGCACCATCAGAGCATCCGCGCCAATTCCGATGGTGTAGATAACCATCCCACGATCCCTCGCAAGATCCGCCGCTTTGAGGGGATCGACCGCCCCTGATGTGTTCGCACCGTCGGTCAGGAGAATCAACACACGGCGATTCTCCTCGATACCCGCATCCGTGAGCGTCTTGATACCGAGACCGATAGCATCGCCGATAGCCGTTTCTTTTCCCGCGAGGCCGATGGCCGCCTCATCCAATAAGGTCTGCACGGTTTCGCGATCGAAAGTCAGCGGAGTCTGCAGGTAAGTCTCACGACCGAAGAGAATTAGCCCGATACGATCCCCTACTCGCCGGTCGATGAACTCTCTGGCAACGGCCTTGGTCGCCGTGAGCCGATCTACCCAGTCCCCGTTAAGCTGGAAGTCCTGCTCTTCCATGCTGCCGGAAAGGTCTACCGCAACGAGCAGGTCCCGGCCTGTTATTGGCAAGGCGGTAGGCTCTCCGACGTGCTGTGGCCTCGCCGCCGCTATCACCACCAAGACCCAGATACCCGAGAGTAAAAGTAGCTTGCCAACAGAAGGTGTGCGCACCTTACCGGACCCCGTCAGCCCCTCGAATTCGCCCGGATCCGGCACCTTCAACGCTGCGTCGCGATCGACGGGTTCGGCACTCGACAAGCGTCGGATCACCCAGGGGATAGGTAGCGCCAGTAACACCCACCACCATGCGAGCTGCCACATCGTCAGCTCCTCATCCTTGCAGGCTGGGCCTTGATCCAGGCGATACAGACCGAGCTCAGCTCAAGGCAACGCTCGCGTTCGAGGCTCCCTACGGTTGTGTAGGGCGCCGACAGCAAGAGCCGACCGGCGCCACGGCTGAAACCTGTTTGCTCCCAGCAGCTATCCAGGAACGCGAGCCAGCCCTCGCCTACCAGGCCAGCGACTCGCGCCGGGTCCTGGTTCATCGTCATCGCGAAACGCCTAAGTGCTGTGGATACCTGCTGCGCGCAAAAGACCGGTTCCTCGCCTGCTCGTAGCGCTTCAACGGCATCCTTCAACCCACGGCGAGCCGCACGATGACGTCGCGTCGCGTAAAAGCGTACCGCAAAAAATCCCGCCACGATCAATACCAGACCCGCGAGCAGCCACCAACCAAACGCCAAAGGCCACCAGAAGACAGCCTCCGGAAGATGGATATCCCGTAAAGGGATCGTGCTGGGATCAAAGCTCGGATTCATCGCGCTTCAAAGTGTCTCGTAAGTACCGTGTGCGGATCCACCGCGGTTGAACACTCTATCAGTTGGACACCTGGGAGGCCGCACAGGTTCTCCAACGGCGCACGCACGGCCTGGAAACGCTCACGATAGGCCTCACGAGAGCGAGCCTGCTCGGTGTCGATGGCAACAGATCCCCCACCCATCTGGATCCGGTAACTTCCCGGTGGGGGCAGATCCGGCTCCACTGGGTCGAAGAACTGAACCAGGGAGACGTCGCTATGGCGCGCGAGCTGACGGAGGTGGCGCTCGAAAGGTTCCGCCAGTGCTCGAAAATCACTGAGCAGGAAGATCTGGCTTCCCGGGCGCGCAACCCGCGTCAGGCGCAAAAGAGAACGCTGCCTCTCGAGCTCTTGGCCACCCTCGTCCTCGGGCTCCCAGAAGCTCGATTCAGTCAGCACACGAAAGAGGCGGAGCGCGGCTCGGTATCCGAGCCGGGGGCGGAGCTCGAACCGCTCACGCTCGGAGAAAACAACTCCGCCCAGGCGATCACCATTTGCAACCGTACTCCACGCGATAAGAGCCGCGGTCTGCGCCGCCCTGACCGCCTTATAGGCGCCACGGGTTGCGAACATCATGGGTTTGCGCAGATCCAGCCAGATAATGACAGGACGGTCGCGCTCCTCCCTAAAAACTTTGGTATGAGTCTTTCCAGTGCGCGCGGTAACACGCCAGTCGATCGTACGCAGATCATCGCCCGGCTGGTACGGACGCGCCTCGTCAAATTCCACCCCTCGGCCCTTGAATCGGGACAGATGCCCCCCTGACTCCAGCGCTCGGACCCGCAACGAACCTACCCGAAGGGATTCGCCAGACTGTTTGAGCCCGATGAGCTCGGCTAGCTCGATCCGAGCCGGTGAAGCCAAAGCTGCGGGTACCAGGGTCATCAGGGGACGCCAATCCGCGCGACGAGCATGTCGACAATTTCGTCAGGGTTGCGGCCTGCAGCCTCAGCCTCGAAACTCATCAGGATCCTGTGCCGCAGTACGTCATGCGCCACTGATTGGACGTCCTCCGGCGTCACGTAATCCCTGCCGGCCAGCCAGGCGTGGGCGCGAGCGCATCGATCGAGTGCGATGGTGGCTCTGGGACTGGCGCCGTATTGGAGAACCCCCGTCAGATCATCTCCGTAGCGATCGGCCTGCCGAGTGGCGAGCACGATCTGGACAATGTACTCCTCCAAAGGCTCCGAGAGGTGCAACCCCAGGACATCCTGACGTGCCGCCAGCAGCTCCCCCTGTGTCAATACCTTCTGCGGCTTAAATAGCTCCGCATCCGTGGCCGAGCGTTTCGCTTCAGCGCGATTCAGAGCCAGTATCGCCCGCTCACCCTCAGCGTCGGGATAGTCTACGAACACATGCATTAGAAATCGGTCGAGCTGTGCCTCAGGGAGGGGGTAGGTGCCTTCCTGCTCGATGGGATTCTGAGTCGCCATCACCATGAATAACTCGGGGAGCGGATAGGTCACCGACCCCACGGTGATCTGCCGCTCTCCCATGGCCTCGAGCAGCGCCGACTGCACCTTCGCCGGCGCCCTGTTGACCTCATCGGCCAGCACCAGATTGTGGAATAAAGGCCCTTGGCGGAACACGAAAGAGGCGTCCTGAGGACGGTAGATCTCGGTGCCTGTGAGGTCAGCGGGCAGCAGGTCGGGGGTGAACTGCAAGCGGTGGAAGTCCCCCTCCACGCTGTGACTCAGCACCTTTATCGCTCTAGTCTTAGCGAGACCTGGCGCACCCTCCACCAACAGATGCCCGTCACAGAGCAGCGCGACCAGCATGCGATTGAGGAGCGTAGTCTGCCCGACGACCAGATCCGCTAGATGAGTCTCAAGGCTGACGAACTTTGCTTGCAATGACATAGACTTAAGCCTGGTTCAAAAACCGGTGAATCTTACCGAGCCGGGAGCCTGTAGACCACCGGCTACCAGGTGGAATCGAGCACGGAAGTCCGAGGATTCGGTAAGGCAGAGAACAATCTCGAGAAACACGGTAACTTGCGGCCATAGCCACCGGTACCCACTGCCGATCAGTGACAGACGTTATTGGAGAGCCCTATCGTGAACGCGCCGACTCGACCGTTCGCAGCCGAGATGTAGCTGACCTCCTGAGCTTCCAGATCAATCACGGCCACCTCGGGGCTATCACTCGAAGCGAGATACGCTCGGCGCCCGTCCGACGAGCCCTGTGCGTCCAGTGGAACGAAGTTGAGCTCACCGGTCTCTATCACCGATTTTCGATTGTTGTCATAAATGTAGAAACTTCGATTCTCGGAGCTGGCCAGAAGATTCATGCGGTCGAAGCGTCCAACGGTCACGAGGTCGATGCCTTCGCCGATGATTTTGTCGTCGAACTCCGTGAAGAGGTGCTGCTCGATTGAGACGAACCGGCCCGAGGCCTTATCCATCATGTACAGGAATACGCCTTCCGGTGTGGTGTAGGGCCGAGCGGGCCGCGCACCGATGTTGAATGTCTGATAGATCACCTTGGAAAACGAATTGATGCTGTAGACTTCTCCCGTCGTCGCGTTCGCCGCATAAACGTAACGCCCGTCCAAACTTCGGCTCGGAGATGAGAGCATCTGTCCGGGCTCGTCTGTCACCTCTATCTCGAACGTCCGCTTAACGTTAGTGTCGATCAACCCAATCGTGCCGTCACGGTTGTTGCTGTACCAGATATCGACCTCGTTCGGGTCGAAGAGAACGTCTGTGGTCGGCGGAAAGTCCTCGAGCGTAAACAATATCTGCCCGCCGTACGCCGAGAACAGCACGAACCCGCCCGCCTCGCTATCCGTAAAACCTATCTTTGAACCCGTAGTATCGAGCACCATGTGACGCGGGACCACAGGCAATACAACCTCCTTTGCAAGCTCCTGACTCTCCAAGTTGTACATACTGACAAGCCGTTGCTCTAGGTTCGTGTAGATAAGGACGGGTGCGAACGGGGTCGCGACCAGATCATCAACCCTGTGTTTCGTCTCGATCCTGAAAACCACTTTGTTTTCCTGAAGGTCAATTACGTCGATAACCGGGTCTTCGGCATCAGCGACGAACATCAACCGCTGTGGATTGGAGATGTCCACCTGGGCAAACAGGCTCGACGGAACCTGGCTAACGACCAACAGAGCGATCAGAAAGCCTTTGAGTAAGCGCCTGCTTGATCTATTCGAGGCTAGGATTAGCACGGCAGCCGCCCCTCCCTGTTAGCTCAGGCCGAGATACGGGTAGATCATGTCGCTCACGACATGAAAATTATCGGTGATCAGTATCAATCCGAACGTGACGATGATCGCCATACTCGCATAGCTCAGTGGCTTAGAGTTTCTCGCGAGGAACATAAGAATGCTGTCCATCTTCGAAAGGTAATAGGCAGAGAGCAAGAACGGAATCGCGACACCGATCCCGAACGTCAGCATGATGCCCGCCCCAATCGCCGCGCTCCCGATTGCGCCGACGTAGACCACTAGCGTCGCAACGATCGCGCCACCAAAACACGCGGTGCACCCCAAAGCGTATCCCATAGAAGTCAGGACGGTTCCCACAGTGTCCCGCAAGGAGAGAGAATCCATAGCGCGGCGATCTGGCACGCGACACGCAAAGTCCCGTGTACCTCTGAATCCGACCCATAGGCCGAGCAGGATGACGATCGCGCCGGACAAGACCGCCACCATGCGACTGTATTCCGAGAAAGCGAGCTGGGCCTGGTGCCCAAGGGCCCCGATAACCGCCCCGGCCAATGCGTACAGCGACACGAAGCCCAGCACGAAGGCAATCGCAAGCTGGATAATCTTCCGGCGTATGACCGGAGTCAGTTGACTGACTGCGCCAGCCGAACGTCCAGGTACTGTGGAGAACCCCGCGATGACACCTCCGAAAACTACGACGAGTTGGAGCAGACACGGCGTCAACACAGAGGACAATAGCCCGGCCCCCAGCGCAAGCACCGCCACCGGGGTAATGTCCGCGCGGGACTTTAGCTCATCGGGCAGGCTGTAAGGCGCCTCCCAGCTACCGACAAAGGTCAACGGCCGCTCGCTCTCCAAGTAACGGTTGGAGATATAAAGGCGCATCCTCCCCGCCCCCTCTATGTCTAAGAGATTCCCCTCGGTATCGCGCTTCGGAAAACTGTAGACACTGAGTCGATGATGCTCCACGAGGCTCGGGCCGTCCGAAATCGACGGGAAGTACTCCTCGTCACCCACGCGTAAGACTGCCGCCGGCACATCGGCCGGCAATTCGCCCCGGTGAATCGTCTCGGCGACGAAGAAGATGAGGTTTCTGTCCGGTCGAAGGTTACCTACGATGGCGGCTCGATCGACGTACTGGAAGTACTCGTCTGTCGCCAGCGTTGCAGTAATCTCCAAGTCCGAGGTACGGATGAGCTCGCGTGTTAGGTAGCGAGATACCCCGCCCGCCTTGATCATGCGACTCTCGTCGCCCACGCCCCTCAATAGTTGTTGACCCTGAATGAAATAGGGAAAGACCAACCATGAGGAGGCGATCGCCAACCCAAAAAATAGGAGTGCGCTCAGTTTTACAGGATTGGTGCGGGTCGCGATGTCCATCTGATCTGGCCCCTAGCGCATCGCCTCTACCAATGTCTCGGCGGGCGTCGAGAAACTAAAAACATCCGCCAGACTGCCTTGTGGATCGATTAGAAAAACGTTCGATGTATGCTGCACCGTGTAGTTATTCTGCGTCTTAGTGACTACGTAACTCACCTTGAAGTTGTTTGCCGCAGCGTTTATCTGCTCAATGCTGCCACTGAGGCCTAGCATTCGCTCACCAAATCTTGAGGCGTAGTCATCCGTTACAGCCGGCGTGTCGCGCTCTCTATCAACGCTAACGAAAATGCCTGCTGCTTCGCTCTCCATGTCTCTCAGGGCCTTGCCCATATTCAACGCCATCATTGGGCAGACGGCCGGACAGTGGGTGAAACCGAAGCCTAGAAGCACATAACCGCCGCGGAAGTCTCTCAGGGATACGACGTTGCCGTCACGGTCTGTCAGTTCGAACTCAACGACGATGTCCTTCAAGGGATCACTGAACTCGCGCGCGCCTGCGACCAAGTGGTCTTCGTGTGAATCGTGCGCACCTCTTGCAGTCACGGCGGAAGCACTGTGCTGTGAGGCGGCAATCCTCGGCAAGCACAGCATGGCACTCGCCAGCACCACTGCTACCCTATTCGCATCAGTCCTTGCCATACGCCCAAGACACCTTGAATCCAATCATTAAAACCCTTACTTCACCCGCAGATTTCGGCGCCACCACATCTTCCGCAGCCTAGTAATCCAAGATCAGCCCGTCGGCCGGGTTGATGCTGCCGTGAAAATTACCCTGATCGCGCACCGTTCGGGACTCGCCTTCCTCATCGTAATGCACCCAGATTAGTCCGTGTGCGTCTCCGTTACCCGGCATATCGATTATCTTGACCAACTCTTTGGTCTCCGCGTCGTACACGAAGATCCGACCCTCACCGTTACTGGTGGCCCACATTTCCTTGCCGTTGGGTGACAGGAGTACGTGATCGACCTTATAGGCCCCGTAAAGCGTTTCCGTAGCGTGTCCCGACACCGTGTCGATGATTGTGATTGTGCGACCCAGATGATGGGCAGCCTCACCCTTGTCCGCGACCCAGAGCTCGGTCTCATCTGCATTGAGCGATGCACCATAGGGGCCGATACCGGTGCCGTTGGTCCAAATGATCTCACCCGTATTGACGTCTACCTTGGACGCGATCGAGCTGCTCATGATCGGGTAAATGTACTCCTTCGCGGAGTCCACCACGGCCCAGTTGCCCCGATAACCCGGGATCGGATACTCGGCAACCACCTCCCATGTGTCGGGATCAATCTTTGCGATCCAGAACGGGCGCATGGTCATGAGATTGCCCTGATACATCCGCCTCATACCCTGCATGCCCGTGCCCCGACCCGGCGCGTATCCGGCGGGCTCCATGAGGGCGTAGATGTGCTCGTAGTCCTTATCCGACCACACGGTGTATATGAACCCCCCCATGTCGGCGTCTCTAATGCCGCCGACGATCTCGTCGGTCTCCGGGTCGAACAGGAACAAGCCAAGCCCGTCCGGGTCCCTCACGAACACGTCGAACAAAACCATGTCTCGGAATACCTGGCCGTGATGCAGTCGGGCACCGATCGTGATCTGAGAGACCGGCTGCAACGTCAACGCGTCTAACTTAATCATGGTCCAAGCGCCGGCGGGATCGGGGATACCGTCTGCGCTCGGCTCCCGAGGACCCACCATATAGGCGTATTTCCCGTCGGGTGACATAGCGGAGGTGTGCACAACCGCCCGAAGAATCTCGGGAATCTCGTGATGCGCAACGATCTCCATGGTCTCCGCGTCACCTACCACCAGCGCATTGCTTTTTGGAGGGACGTAACCGTCGAAAAGCACTGAGGGCGAGCTGGTGGTACCGACGTTCTCGTAGAAATAAGTCTTCCCCGGTTGCGGCTCGAACTTCGGCTCACCCGGGTCCCAGGTCGCGACGATCCTCGACGGGTACTCGCTCCAAACACTCCCCTCGTTAGCCCGCCGAGTCCAAGTTTCCTGCACCGAGGCAAATGTCTCGATGGCCTCTACCTGCAGATCCCGCGGCGTCTTCGCAAACTCCAACTCCTCCGCCTGGTTCGCCTTCACCGTCGCCAATGCCGCCAACCACTCCTGCGGCAAACCCGACTCCAACGGCAGATCCGCGAGCGTGCGGATATACAGCGAGATCGCCACCAAATCATCGTCACTGGGATCCATCTCGCTGACGATCACCCCCATCACGGGATTGCTCTCCAGCTGATCGAAAATATCCACCGGCGTAGGACCGAAATGCAGCGACGGGCCCACCAGGCCTTCACCGGTTTCGGAGTGACACACCCAACAACCAATGTCGGCGTGAAACAACTCCCTACCACGCTCGACTAAGGAGTCCAGATCCTGAGCCCAAAGTGTTCCGCTGAACAACAAAAAGCTGGGGATTCCGAGTAAAAATCTACATCCCATGGCTGGCTAGCTCCCAGTTGAATTTCTCGTGGGGGTCGGACATTCCGGCCTAACGGATCAGTATACAGCGCTAACCGCCACTCTATACCAAAAAAGGCGCCAATCGTGGCGCCTGATCTGGCCCTATTCGGGTCGAAATTCTCCTAGTAATTCAATGATCTACCAAGCATCGGGTTGACCCCGCCATGGAAGTTCCCCTGGTCCCTGACAACACGCGGCTGACCCTCATCATCGTAGTGCACCCAGATAAGTCCGTGCGCATCGCCATTGCCCGGCATATCGATCCTGTTTGTGAGTTCTTTGGTCTCCGCGTCGTACACGAAGATCCGACCCTCACCGTTACTGGTGGCCCACATTTCCTTGCCGTTGGGTGACAGGAGCACGTGATCGACCTTATAGGCCCCGTAGAGCGTTTCCGTAGCGTGTCCGGATTCGGTATCCATGACGGTGATCGTGCGACCCAGATGATGGGCAGCCTCACCCTTGTCCGCGACCCAGAGCTCCGTCTCATCGGAGTTGAGAGAGGCGCCGTATGGGCCGATGCCGGTTCCGTTGGTCCAGATAACCTCGCCTGTCTCAACATCTATCTTCGTGGCGTTAGACATGGAATTGACGATGTACATGTACTCCTTCGCGCTATCGACAATCAACCAGTTGGGTCGGTAACCCGGGATTGGGTACTCCTGCAATACCGTCCAGGTATCCGGATCGATCTTCGCCACCCAAAAGGGGCGCGCGGCCATGAGCCTGCCTTGGTACATATTGACAGCCGAAACCATTCCCGTCCCACGCCCAGGGGCATAACCCGCAGGCTCCATGAGGGCATAGATGTACTCGTAGTCCTTGTCCGACCAAGCGGTATAGACATACCCACCCATGTCGATGTCCTTGACGCCGCTAACGATCTCGTCGGTCTCGGGGTCTAGCAACGCAATGGCGAGCCCGTCGGGGTCCCGAGCGAAGTAGTCGATCATCACGTAGTCGCGGAAAACCTGTCCGTGGTGGAGCCGCCCGCCGATGGACAGCTGCTTGACGGGCTGCAGCGTCAGGGCATCTATCTTCAGCAAAGTCGCCGACGTGCTGAGATTCGTGGTCGTATCGATATCGCCACCGGGCCGAGCACCGATGATGTAAGCGTAGCGACCGTCCGGCGACATCATGGATGTATGTACCACCGCGCGAAGATTCAGCGGCAACATGTAGCTCGCGATGATCTCTTGGGTTTCAGCGTCGCCCACGACGATCTGGTTGCTCTCGGGCGGCTGATAGCCATCAAAGAGCACTGAGGGTGAGCTGGTGGTACCGACGTTCTCGTAGAAATAAGTCTTCCCCGGTTGCGGCTCGAACTTCGGCTCACCCGGGTCCCAGGTCGCGACGACCTGAGTCTGATAGTGGCTCGTGAGGCTGCCTTCCTTTGCCCGCCGAGTCCAAGTTTCCTGCACCGAGGCAAATGTCTCGATGGCCTCTACCTGCAGATCCCGCGGCGTCTTCGCAAACTCCAACTCCTCCGCCTGGTTCGCCTTCACCGTCGCCAATGCCGCCAACCACTCCTGCGGCAAACCCGACTCCAACGGCAGATCCGCGAGCGTGCGGATATACAGCGAGATCGCCACCAAATCATCGTCACTGGGATCCATCTCGCTGACGATCACCCCCATCACGGGATTGCTCTCCAGCTGATCGAAAATATCCACCGGCGTAGGACCGAAATGCAGCGACGGGCCCACCAGGCCTTCACCGGTTTCGGAGTGACACACCCAACAACCAATGTCGGCGTGAAACAACTCCCTACCACGCTCGACTAAGGAGTCCAGATCCTGAGCCCAAAGTGTTCCGCTGAACAACAAAAAGCTGGGGATTCCGAGTAAAAATCTACATCCCATGGCTGGCTAGCTCCCAGTTGAATTTCTCGTGGGGGTCGGACATTCCGGCCTAATGCGAGTATAGCGTAACGCTGTATCCGTCAGTTTGGACTATCTCGGGGGCTAGATAGTTGGCCCTGTTCGGCCTGGGCGCCACCGCATCAAAGATGAGGATGAGTTCCTCACTTTGGCTCATCACGCCAATCTCCCTGCCGTTCAAGCCGAGCAGCACACGATGACGCTCATATCGTGCGGAAACCATGTCTAAGTAACGCCCCGCGTACCTCTCCAAGACGGTGAGGGTGCGGACCGCTATACTTCCTCGCCCTCGTACGATGGACGCTGCAGTGAAATTGGGATTTCTTGGATTGGGCAAGATGGGTTTGCCCATGGCCCAGCGACTGCTCGACGCCGGGTTTTCCTTGACCGTGTGGAACCGGACTGTTGAGAAGGCCGATCGGTTGGCGGGAACCGTCGCCGAAGTCGCCGAGAGTCCGGCCCGCGTGGCAGCAGCCACAGACATCGTATTGTCCGTCCTAAGAGGCGATGACGCTGCCCATGAGATCTTCAACGGCCCAGAAGGCCTCCTGTCTGTGCCTGTAGAAGGCAAACTCTTCATAGAGATGAGTACTCTGCGAGCCCAGACAGCCAGAGAGCTTGCAGCATCGTGTGAAGAGCACGGTGCCCAGTTCATGGACTCACCGGTCTCCGGCACCGTTGGACCTGCAGCAGAAGGGCAGCTCATGGCGCTGGTGGGTGGGGACGAAGCCGACTTAGAGCGTGCAACACCGGTACTCGACGTTCTTACCCGCAGTATTGTGCACGTCGGTCCCGTCGGGCAGGGCTCGCTCATGAAGCTCGTGATCAATCTACCTCTGGCGGCATACTGGCAGTCGCTTGCCGAAGCAACAGCGATGGGTCACGCAGGAGGGCTCGACTTGGCTCTGATGCTAGAGGTGATGAAGAATAGTGGCGCGTCCTTAGCTGCTTTCCCAAAGAAGATCCCTGAGATACTCGGCGAGTCGCAGAATGTTACCTTTGACATCGATACGCTTCATAAAGATGTGGAGTCGATCTTGGCAACGGGTCGGGAGTTCCAGATCCCCATGGCCCTAACGGAAACGGTGCTTTCTGCTTGCGAATCAGCCGTGGAATCGGGTTTGAGTGCTTCGGATGCGGTCGCCCTGGTGCGATTTTTTATTGATTCGATCGACAAGCCACATTAGTTAAACGGCTATCTCGGGAGACGCATGAAAAACCCAAGGAGATAAATAAATGAGACTGGTCAAGCTCGTTTTTACTGTCACGATCGTTAACATCTTTTCGCTTTCATTTTCAGCGGCGCAGGTGGCACCAGAGCGGATTCTTCTGAACGGCAAGATAGCCACCGTTGACGATTTCTTCTCCATCCAAGAAGCAGTGGCTTTGCAGGGAGAGCGAATACTCGCCGTAGGTAGCAACGAGGATATGGAGTCGCTCGCCGGACCGGACACCGAGATAGTGGATCTCGGTGGAAAAACCGTTATTCCCGGGCTCATCGACGATCACAACCATGTCGTCAGGGCGACCGAGTACTGGCCAAACGAAGCCCGCCTCGACGGTGTGACAACTCGGGCCGGGGCGCTGCAAATTCTCCAAGAAAAAGCTGCCAGCCTCGCTCCGGGGGAATGGCTAATGTCATTGGGTGGCTGGAGCGAGGTTCAGTTCGCTGGTGATCGGTCCGACTTCACTTTAGCGGAGCTCGATGCGGTGGCGCCTGACCGGCCCGCATTCATACAGTCCGTTTACCACCACGCCTTCGGAAACACGGCCTGGTTCGAGGCCATGGGCATCCCGCTGGTGGCTGGCGACGGGGAGCAGGAGGGTTCCACAGAATTCGAGGCCTCAGTCCTAAGAGATGCCAACGGTCGCGTAACAGGACGGCTCAATGGCGGCTTCCCTATGATCGAGCTCGCGCTCCAGAGATTTCCAGAGATCTCAAGCGAGCAGCAGACCGACGCGATCGTGACAGCTTTCGAGTATCTCAACAGCATCGGACTGACAACCGTCTACGATCCCGCAGGCGTCGGGATTCGGAGGGAAAGTTACACCAGGCTGCGTGAGATCGCTGATAACCAGGGTCTCACGGTACGCATCTTCCACACTCTGGGTGGTAGCATGCCGCGCACACCTCAGGACGCCAGGGATCTGATCTTGGAGATCCAGGGCTCACGTCCTTTTCAGGGTGACGCCTTCGTCGACTTGATTGCAGTAGGGGAAATTTGGTTCGCGCCGTTCCACTGGGATAGCACGCTTGGGTCAACTGAACCCACGGTTGACGACACTTCTTGGGCACGCCAGATAATGATTGCCGCAGCGGAAGGCGGATGGTCGTTACAGACACACGCTACCCAACCCACCACTATCGATCATGTCCTAGATCTCATTTCTGAAGTGAATTCGGTGCAGCCAATGCGCCAGCTGCGCTGGTCCATCGCTCATGCGGACAACATCACGGCTGAACAGCTTGACAGGGCTCGGCACCTTGGAATGAATATCCTTCTGCGCAGCAACATGGTCATGAATGACCGTCAGCCGGTGTTCGACGCGTTCGGTGATGCCGCCTACGACATGCCGCCGCTAAGGATGATTCAGGACAGCGGCGTCACTTACGGCCTGGGGACCGACGGCACCAAAGCCGCTCAAATCAACCCGTTCGTGACACTCTGGTGGACTGTCACCGGGAAGGCGCTCAATGGAGACGTAATCCAACACCAAACGCTAACCCGAGAAGAAGCCCTGATCGCCCACACACGCGGCAATGCGCTAGCGATGTTCCAGGAACAGAACCTTGGCGCAATAAAACCCGGCTTACTTGCGGACATGCTCGTTCTAGATCGAGACTATTTGACAGTCCCCGCCGATGAGATAAAGGACATTCGCCCAATCACAACTATCGTGGGAGGGCAGGTAGTCTATGGTGAGCTGTAGCTCGGTTCGCCGACTGGGACGACGTTCCGCATAGTGAAAACGAAACTGGCTCGCCCACCCCGCGCAGCACCTGATCCGAACCCAAAACCACCGGCGCAGCGGCCTTCGGCTGGATCATGTGATTCGCACATGCACATTTGTGGTCCGGCGGCGCAGTATGCGTACTCCGAAGACCGAATCTATACACCACCAGACGCGTTACTGCCGGACTATCTTCTTCTCGCGGAGACGCTCGGACTCCAGCGCATCGTCTTTGTCCAGCCGAGTGTATACGGCACCGACAACACGGTGATGCTGGCTGCAATGGAGAGTTGCCCGCTTGAAAATAGAGGCGTCGCGGTCGTGAAAGCTCAGGTATCCGAAGCCGAGATCGAATCGTTAAATCAAGCGGGCGTGCGTGGCGTTCGCCTCAACCTGGTGGATGTGACCGATCCCCACGCAGAGCTTCCGCTGCAGAAGATAGAGCAGCTTGCGGTGAAGATCGCCCGCTTCGACTGGCACATCGAGCTCCTGCTGCACGTGGACGACTTTCCCAACCTCGACAAGGACCTGAGCGACCTCCCAGTCGAAGTCGTGATCGGCCATGTGGGCTATTTTCGCCCGGGAAGCTCGCCAGACAATCCCGGATTCCAGGCGTTGATTCGCCTGATGAAGTCTAAACGGTGCTGGACAAAGCTCACGGCCCCCTATCGAGTGTCCTCGGAGTCTTACCCCTACGCCGACACCCGGCCCTTCGCGGAAGCTCTAATAGAAGAGGCCTCGGAACGGTTGGTCTGGGGTTCGGATTGGCCGCACGTACGCATCAGCACCCAAATGCCTAACGACGGCGAACTACTAGAACTTTTTCTGGGCTGGGCTGGAAATCCAGAGATAACCCATAGAATACTGGTGGAAAATCCAGCACGGCTCTACGGCTTTTAGGTGCCCGCCGGAAGACAACTAAGGAGAACCCATGTCAAAAGATCCTTTTCGCGGCGTACTCGTACCGGCGTTGACGCCGTTCAGATCAGACCTATCCCCGGACGCCGATGCCTTCGTCACTCATTGTCGCTGGCTACTGGATCGGGGAGCGGACGGCCTCGCGGTGTTTGGCACCACTAGCGAAGCAAACTCGATTGGGCTGGACGAGCGCTTGGAGCTACTTGAGCACCTGATTGAGTGCGGCATTTCCCCCAACATGCTCATGCCCGGCACAGGCACCAGCGCGCTAACCGATACGGTTCGACTAACTACCCATGCGGTCGAGAAAGGATGTGCGGGTGTTTTGATGTTACCGCCTTTCTATTACAAAGCGGTCGACGACGATGGCTTGTTCGCGAGTTATTCGGAGGTCATCCAGCGAGTAGGCAGTGACTCGTTGCGCGTATACCTCTATCACATTCCGCCCGTTTCGAAGGTACCCCTTTCCCTCGAACTCATCGGACGCCTACTGAAGGAATACGAGGGCACGGTAGTCGGCCTTAAGGACAGCTCGGGGGATTGGCACAATACCGAAGCAGTACTGAAAGCCTATCCAAGCTTAGCGACGTTCTGCGGCTCCGAGGTCTTTCTCTTGAATACCCTGCGAGCAGGCGGCGCAGGGTCCATCACTGCAACCGCCAACGTCAATATAGTGCCCATAAGAAGAGTGTATGAACGCTGGCAAGAAAAAGACGCTGGTGAACTGCAGAAAAAAATCACTGCGGTGCGAAAAGCGTTCGAGGGATACGCAACGATCCCAGCGATGAAGGCCATCATCGCTCAATACTACGACTCCCCGCAGTGGTGCACGGTCCGCCCTCCGCTCCAGGCGCTGCATCCGAGCGACACTCAGATATTGCGAGATTCCCTGACGCAGTTGGGATTCGAGATGTGAGTTAATCCTGCGGCGCGTCGAACGAATCTCAGCCCGCCAGCTTCGCGAGGGTTGCGGCCAGAACGCGTGTGCCGGCAGCGAGATCCGACGGATTGCAGTTCTCCGCCTCATTGTGGCTGATGCCTTTCTCGCAGGGAGAGAAAATCATTCCGGTTGGGCAATGGTAATGGAGTTGCCTGGCATCGTGACCCGCCATCGAAAGGATCGGTTCATTAGCTATTCCAAGCTCGTCTGCCACCTCAGCGATGCATTCGCGAATCTCAATGGGAAATTCCAACGATTCCGAGGTGGCGATTTCCGATACCCCCACAGCGCACGCCCCAGCATTCTGCTCGCACAGCCCTGCGACGGAGTCTCCGAGATCCCTGAGAGTCTTCCAATCAGGATGCCGTATGTCGATGGAGAAAAACGCCTTGGAGGGAACGACGGACGGCACGTTGGGTGAGATACGAAAGAGCCCAACAGTAAACTTGATTTGTTCTACGTCGAAGGCTCGTCGCATGGTGCCGATCATCTCCAGCGCGGCTAAGAGCGCGTCCTTTCGCTCGGGCATCGGCAACGTTCCCGCGTGGCCCTCGTCACCAGTCACACTGACACGGAACCGGCGTGAGCCCTGAATCCCCGTGACCACCCCAACCGGTATCCCTACCTCCTCGAGAACGGGCCCCTGCTCGATATGGGCCTCGAGGAAAGCTGTCATCGGAAAACCGAACGCCCGCCTTTCGAGCTCGGGGAACGCTGCAAGTGTTGTCTCTAGGGCCTCAGCGGTCCGCACACCGTCGGCATCCTTGACGGACAGAATCTGCTTAAGTGGCCTTCGCCCAGTGAAAGCCTCCGAGCCCATCATGCCCGGCGAGAAACGCGAGCCTTCTTCGTTCAGCCACGCGACGACCTCCATCGATCTCGCCGGCGTGACACCGGATTCTCGTATCGCCTCGAGTGCCTCGAACCCCGCGACGACACCGAAGGCCCCGTCGAACTTACCACCCGTGGGCTGGCTATCGATATGGGAGCCGGTGACTACCGGAGGCGCATCGGGATCCGTGCCATCCAAACGGAAAAACAGATTACTGATATCGTCCATCGTGACCGAAAGGCCGATATCACGGGCCCAACCGATGAGTAAGTGGCGCGCCTCGACCTCTTCTGCGGTCAACGCCAGTCTGCAAACTCCGCCGTTCGCCGTGGCGCCGATGCGGCCAAGCTCCATGAGTCGCCGCCAGAGCCGATCTTCATCAACTTTGGCAGCGATTGTTTTCGCAGCGTTTCCGGGAGACAGCACGCTCACCTTGTCTTCATGATTTCCGTCGGCCTAGATCGGGGATCCCGCGGTAACCACCGATCTTCCTCAACCGTGGCCAAGAACTCCGACAGACTGCGGTTAAACACATCCGGCTCCTCCAGGTTGATCGTGTGTCCGCTCTTCGGGAGGACATGGAGCCCGCACGCGGGGACCACCCGCTTTAAGAAGATGCCGGGATTCAGGCAATGGTCATCCTCGTCCCCCACGACCACTAGGGTCGGCACGGTCATCTTGCCCAGCGCATCTTCAAGGTCATACAGGGACGGTCTTTCGCCCTGCACACCCCGCATCGTATGTGCGGAGCCCTGCGCAGAGTGTTCTCCCAACATTCTGCGAAATTCCTTCCACCCCTTGGGATCCTTCAACAGAAACGGGACACGCGAGGCGGCCATGCCGTAGGTGTGAGAGAACTTTTCGCTGCCCTGTTCCTCAAACTGTTCTGCGACTTCACGCGATACCTCTTTGAAGTAATCCTCATGCTCCTTTTCAGCGCCGTATCCCGCACTCGCCACGACCAGAGACAACGCACGATCCGGATAGGTCATGCCGAAATGTAAAGCAGCGAACCCGCCCATCGAGAGCCCCA
>Ga0315339_1000754_pt1 | contig 35501 bp, 34 predicted proteins | sample ASW17metaG_FD_204514 | JGI IMG/M metagenome (GOLD analysis project Ga0315339, IMG submission 204514) | Ammonia-oxidizing marine archaeal communities from Pacific Ocean, United States - ASW #17 | ecosystem: Environmental > Aquatic > Marine > Oceanic | place: USA: California | collected 2016-12-05 | reverse complement strand
CCGAGGCTTCCTCTCGACCGCAAGAAAGCAGCGCTGGAACATCATCGAAGCACTGCGCCGAGACCCGCGAGACCTCGCAAAAAGGCTCCGCACCGCTTAATGGCGCAAGGCAACCTGGGCAGTTACCTTTTTTCTTTTTACCTACGCCTCACGCTCGCCATCGCGATGCTTGCGGCATTTTTACAAAAGGTACTGGCTGGGACCTATGTCGACGGCACCTACATCTATTGGCTGAGCATGCAGGGCAGCCCGACCGAAAGGCTTTTCTCATTTGCCTGCGATTTGTCCGCCGGCGTTCCATGTCTTGCCCACAAGCTGATCAGTCAATTTATTCTGCTGTGGCAGCTTTCGGTCGGCGTGTTGCTGCTGCTTGGCATCAGGTCGCTCATTTTTCTAACGATTGAGATCGGCTTCCTGCTCGGAGCCGGTCTGTTCGCCGACGAAATGAACTTTCAGGTTTTAATCATCGCACTGCTGTGCGTCGTTTTTCGGGTCGGCATGCCAGCTTGGCTTCTGCTCATCTGTCTCTTGCTATTGGTAATTGACGTGTTCGGGGTTGGCTATCTGTTCGTGGAGATGATGCGATATGTCTCCTAGCTCGCGGTTTCAACAATCATTCGTGATTTTCGTTCTCCTCGTTCAAGTGATTTGGATCGCAAACCACATGCGATGGATTGCCAACGAGCAGATCAACCCATGGAAACTCGGTGGATATGCCATGTATACGGTGCCCACCTCGAAAGATCGGATCGATATAAGCAAGATATCTCCATCAGGTGAAACCGGGCCACTCGATCCCACCATCACTTACAAGTTCGTCGAGTTCTTACGCGGTATTGAACGCGCGAATCCGGGGCGGGTATTCCGTTGCGCGCCGCTGGAGCCGAGAAGCCTGCGCGTATTCTTCGAGGAGAATCCGCTATTGCGCGGGGTAGACCTGGTGTTTATCTTTTCAGGAACACGATTTTCGCAAGACCCGGTAGCGATGCAGAAGCGTGAACAAGGACGTGTTCAGATAGAATGGTTAGGGGATAGCAATCTCGTTTATAAAAACCTGTTCTGCGGGAACGTGGAAACGGGCGAGATTTCATGGCAATGAACGAATATTCACCAATTGTTCTGGTCTACGATGGCGAATGTCCCATTTGTTCAGCCTATTGCAAGGCCCTCGCTCTGCGTCAACTCGATCCGGGATTTCAGGTCGTCAATGCCCGGGAACCGCACCCGATTGTTCGTGAGATCAATCGGCTCGGCCTCGATTTGGATGAGGGTTTCGTCCTCAAGATCGATGGAGATTTTTATCATGGTGCCGATGCGATCAACCGGCTTGCTCTGATCGCAACAAACACCAGTATGTTCAACAGAATTAACTACTACATTTTTAGGTCGAGATTTCTTTCCCGTCTTCTTTACCCCGTGCTGCGTATCGGTAGAAACACAATTTTGATTTTGCTTGGGAAGACAAAGATCGCAGCACCCACCTCCTAACCGGCACGGCAACGCGAAGGCTGCGATATGTGCTTCCCAAATGGGCCCTGTTAGGTCAGGCGCTTTCAGACGATCCACCACCGCAGTCTCGATATCGCCGGCAGGTTCGTGCGTCTCTGCGGAATCGACATTGGGGCCGCCGTCGCGAGATTCGAAGACGAGGCGTGAAGCGCGATGCTTTCGTATTCGGCAATCGCCTCGACACACCGATGGGCAGATTTATTCCACCCGAGGCAAGGTACTCAAAATAGGGGTCCTACGAAGCCTCATCGGCATTTTTTACAGAAAGAAGCGCCCCGTCGGCCTCGACGATTCGGACCCGCGTTCCCGAGGGCATATTTGCGCCGGTCACCCGCCATGCCGTGTCGTCGATGCGAACGCGGCCCCTGCCGTCGACGAGCGGCTCGTCGAGAACGACGATTGTTCCAACCAGCCGCCGGCCGCGAGCATTGAGGCCGGATGGCACGGCGTTGCTGGCCGAGTGTGAGAAATAACGGCGCCCGACAAGAACAAGCAGGATAGCCAGAACGACGAACAGGATAAATTGCGCCTGCCATGGCACGACAACAAGAAGCGCCAGAACCCCGACGACAATCGCGGCAAGGCCGAACCACAGCATAAAGGCCCCCGGTGCCGCTATCTCGAGCGCCAAAAGGACGACGCCAAAGATCAACCAGATCCAGGCGCCGAGCTTTCCCGCAAGTTCAATCAGCATCTGACTTACCCCGACGGGTTTCCGGCCGGCGGGACGGAGGCCCGCCGCCGCTCCTGCGCCTGCTCTGAAAAGGTCTCCTTGGCAATCTCGGCGATGCCGGTCAGCGACCCGATCAACGACGCCGCCTCGACCGGCAGCATCAGGACTTTTTGATTGGGTGCCGAGGCGAGCTTCTCAAGCGCTTGGGTGTAACGCTGCGCGACAAAATAATTGATCGCCTGCACATCGCCCGACGCGATTGCCTTGGAGACCATATCGGTTGCTTTGGCTTCCGCTTCGGCCGCCCTTTCACGCCCCTCGGCGTCGCGGAACGCCGCCTCACGCCGGCCCTCCGCTTCAAGGATAAGCGACTGTTTTTCGCCCTCGGAGCGAAGGATCTCGGATTGCCTGGTACCTTCCGCCTCAAGGATTTGTGCCCGCTTGTCGCGCTCGGCTTTCATCTGGCGACCCATCGCATCGACCAGATCGCGCGGAGGATTGATGTCCTTTATCTCGATGCGCGTCATCTTGATGCCCCACGAGGACGCCGCGGCATCGACCACGTTAAGAAGCCTGTCATTGATGTCGTCGCGCTTGGAAAGAAGCTCGTCGAGATCCATCGAGCCCATGACCGTCCGAATATTGGTCATGGTCAGCTGCAGGATCGCGTTTTGCAGCCCGTTGACCTCATAGGCGGCACGGGCCGCGTCCAACACCTGGAAAAAGGTAACGCCGTCCGCCGATACTGAGGCGTTGTCGCGGGTAATTACTTCCTGCGTCGGCACGTCGAGCACTTGTTCCATCATATTCATCTTGGCGCCGATGCGATCGACGAAGGGAACAATCAGGTTGAGCCCCGGCGTCAGCGTCCGCGTATAACGGCCGAAGCGCTCGACGGTATAATTATAGCCCTGCGGAATCGTCTTGACCCCGGCGAAGAGTACCAGGATGCCCAGGAAGACGGTAACCACGACGAAAACGTCAAAGCCGGAGAACATTAGCGCTCCTCCTATAGAATCACATGGCCGTAAACACGTACCATAGTGGAATAGTCGGGTGGCGGCGATTGGCGCAATCGCAACTGTACTGCCGTTCCCTGACCGTTACATGCTTGCCAGATTGCCTCAAGAAGCAAAATCCGAGCGTGTCGCCTTGGACAATCCGTTCAAATCCAGCCGGATAGTTCCCGTCTAATCAGGATTCGAAGAAACTCCATTCCTTCCGATCCGTCATTCAGACAAGGAATCGCTGCGAATTGTTCGCCGCCATTCTGCTCAAAAGTCGCGGCGCCACGGATCGCGATTTCCTCCAAGGTCTCGAGGCAATCGGCTGAAAACCCCGGCATGACAACCGCGATTCGCTTAACCCCGTTTTTTGCCAGTTCGGCAATTGTCAAATCCGCATAGGGCTGGAGCCATTCGGCGCGGCCAAAGCGCGACTGGAAGACGGTTCGAAGCCGATCCTCAGACCAGCCAAGTTTGTCGCGAAGCAGCCGCGTCGTCTTATGGCAATGACAATAATAGGGATCGCCCTTTTCGAGATAGGCTTGCGGCAGGCCATGATAGGAGGCAAGCACGATCTCGGGTTCGAAATCGAGGCCGGCGAGCGACGCCGAAAGCGATGCGGCAAGCGCATCAATGTAAGCCGGATCGTCGTAGTAAGGCGGTAACGTGCGCAATGCCGGTTGCCAGCGCATCTTTTGGAGCGCGGCAAAGGCAACATCGTTGACCGTGGCCGTCGTCGCCGCCGAATATTGCGGATAGAGCGGTGCGATCAGGATTCGATCGCAACCTGCCGCTTTCAATGCCTCGATACGTGAAACGATAGACGGCGCGCCATAGCGCATTGCCCAGTCAACAATGATCCTCCCATCCTCGGCGCCCAAGCTCGCGCCTAGTTTTTCGGCTTGCGAACGGGTGGTGGTGACAAGCGGCCCCTCATTCCGCTCACGATTCCAGACAAGCGAATAGGCGTGGCCTGACTTCGATGGGCGTATCGTCAGAACAATGAGATTGAGGATTGCCCACCAAAGTGGGCGCCAAATTTCGATAACCCTCCGGTCGGAGAGAAACTCTTTGAGGTAGCGGCGAACCGACCAGTAGTCGGTGCCGGCGGGCGAACCTAGATTGACGACAAGCACACCAATTCGTCCAACCGCGATCGAGGCATGGCGGTCGGTCGGAGCGAATCCCGTGGGCTTGCCGGTCGACGCGATTGTTTGTGATTGCGCAATGTTCATGTCGTTCCGAGAATAAGACTAAGCTTCAACACTTCCAACCGGTCCGTATCAACATTCGGCAGATTATTCCGCCGCTTCGGTTATTGTGGGCGCCTCGGACAGATAAATCACGCGCCGCGCCGTGGCTTCGGTGCGTGCAACAGCGATATTAGCGTCCTTGACGTGGCCGAAGCCCCGTATCGGCTCCGGCCAAAGCGCCAGCACGATTGCACGCTCGTGACGATCCGGTGACAGAACCGCGAGCAGCGTATCAAGCGTCGCCTCATATTCGGCGAGGAGGCGCCGTTCAGTTCTACGCTCACTCGAATAGCCGAAAATATCGTAGCGCGTGCCGCGAAGTCTTTTCGCTTTAGCCAGCAGCCGGAACACCCAAATCATCCACGGACCAAAGACCCGTTTGCGGAGATGGCCAGTGACGGAATCGCGTTCGCCAAGAACCGGCGGCGCTAGATGGAATTCAAGCCGTTGCCAGCTCGATAAGTCGCGCTGCAACTGGCGGCGAAACGAGCCGTCGGTGTAAAGGCGTGCGACTTCATATTCATCTTTGACCGCCATCAGTTTGAACAGATTGACCGCGACCGCCTCGCCGAGCCGGCTCTGGCCCGGCGCAACCCGCTCTTCGGCCTCGCGCACCCGCGTGACCAGTGCCGTGTAACGATCAGCGTACCCCTGATCCTGATATGCCGCCAGGAATTCGCCCCGACGCGCTACCAATCCATCAAGCGTTGGTAAAATTTCGGCCTGACGACCGCCACCGCGACGACCATTGGCTATTGCGGCAACGGCCTCAGGCTCGACCGTCGCTCGCCGACCCCAGGCAAAGGCTGCCTTGTTCATCGCCACTTCGACGCCGTTAAGTTCGATCGCCTGTTCGATCGCTTGGCGCGACAGCGGTATCACGCCCGCCTGCCAGGCAAAACCGAGCAGGAACATGTTGGTTGCGATAGAATCGCCGAAAAGGGCGGTCGCGGTTCCGGTCGCGTCAATTGCATGCATACGATCCGTGCCGGCACGCTCCTCAAGCGATTGCAGGAGGGCGTGGCTCGGCAAGGCATAATCGGCATCGCGAGTGAATTCGCCCGGAAGCGTCTCGTTTGTATTGACGAAAACCGATGTCACTCTCGGCGTAATCGCGGCGAGCGATTTGGCCGACCCGGCGACGACCATGTCGCAGCCGAGTAAAACGTCGGCGCCAGCGGCGGCAACCCGGATCGCCTTGATGTCGCCCGCACTTGGCGCGAGCCGCAGATGGGTTGTTACCGCGCCCCCCTTTTGGGCAAGCCCGGCCATATCGATCGCGCCGGCACTTTTGCCCTCGATATGGGCGGCCATAGCCAGAAGCGCGCCGATTGTGACGACGCCGGTCCCGCCAACCCCGGCAATAAGGATGCCATAACTACGATAGAGAAGCGGCACTGCCGGTTCGGGTAGATCGAATGCCGCCTCGATCATTTCCGGGCGGGCATGCGGCCTTGCGCCATGCACCGTGACGAAGCTTGGGCAAAAGCCTTTGGCGCAGGAGAAATCCTTGTTGCATGTCGATTGGTCGATGGCTCTCTTGCGCCCGAACTCGGTCTCGACCGGCACTATCGCCAAGCAATTCGACTGCACGCCGCAATCGCCACAGCCTTCGCAAACAAGCTCGTTGATAACAACAATCCGGTCGGGATCGGGATAGCGGCCGCGCTTGCGGCGGCGACGTTTTTCGGCGGCACAAGTCTGATCGAAGATCATTACCGACAGGCCGCCGACCTTGGCCAGATCGCGCTGAACTTCGTCGATATCGTCACGATGACGGATCGTTGTACCGAGCGGCCACGGCGTGCCGACCGGGTATTTGTCGGGTTCGTCGGAGACGATGACGAGCCGCTGCGCTCCTTCGGCAACAACCTGATCGGCGATCCTTTCAACCGTGAGGTCGCCATCCATCGGCTGGCCTCCGGTTAGGGCGACCGCATCGTTGAACAGAATCTTGTATGTAATATTGATGCCCGACGCCGCCGCGGCGCGGATCGCCAGCGATCCGGAATGATTGTAGGTCCCGTCGCCGATATTCTGGAACACATGATCGCGTGTCGAGAACGGCGATTCGCCGATCCAATTGGCGCCCTCGGCACCCATCTGGGTATAGCCTTCGGTGGCGCGATCCATGGATTGGACCATATAGTGACAACCGATGCCGGCGTAAGCGCGAGTCCCTTCGGGGATGACCGTTGAGGAATTGTGTGGACAGCCCGGGCAGAAATATGGCGTGCGCGCAACCAAATCCCGCGTGGCAGTAATCGTCTCCTGGGCCGATTTCAGCTGAGCAACACGCCGGTCAAGTCCATTGTCGGGGCGACGGGCAAGGATCCGCTCGCCGAGCGCAATGGCAATGTCATTTGGGTCGAGGACGCCCTTGGAGGGAAATAGCCATTCACCGGCTTCGTTCTTTTTACCTATTACCCTAGGTGCATTGGCAGCGCCGTAGAGAATTTCCTTGATCTGCGGCTCGATCAGGCCGCGCTTCTCCTCGACCACCATGATCCGCTCGAGACCACGGGCAAAACTGCGGATCATCAGCGGTTCGAGCGGCCAGACACAGGCGATCTTCAAAACGCGGATACCGAGATCGGCAGCGCGGACCTCGTCGATACCCAGTTCATCGAACGCCTGCAGGACGTCGAGATAGCTTTTCCCGGTGGTAACGATACCGAAGCTCGGTTCGCGGCCGCCGGAGTGGACGATGCGATCGGGAGCATTGGCCATCAGGAAAGCGAGTACTGCCGGGATCTTCTGCTCGTGCAGCCGCTCCTCCTGGGCAAGCGGATTGTCCCTCGGCCTGATATTGACCCCGCCGCGGGGCATCTGAAACGCCTGTGGAACCATCGTGGCGACCCGGTCCGGCGCTCCATCGACCGTGGCAGTCGATTCGATGTTGTCCTTGACGCATTTCATTCCGACCCAAACCCCGGCGTAACGCGACAGCGCGTAGCCGAGTAGGCCGTAGTCGAGGATCTCCTGAACGCCGGCCGGATTGAGAATCGGGATCATCGCGTCGACAAACGCGAATTCGGACTGATGCGCTGTGGTCGAGGATTCGCAGGTGTGGTCGTCACCCATCAGGGCGACGACACCACCCAAGGGCGAGGTGCCGGCGAGATTGGCGTGGCGTAGCGCATCACCGGCCCGGTCGACACCAGGACCCTTGCCGTACCAGAGACCGAAGACGCCGTCGAAGCGGCCCTCGCCGCGCATCTCGGCCTGTTGCGAGCCCCACATGGCGGTGGTCGCAAGGTCTTCGTTGATCGCCGGCTGAAATAGTAAGTCGCGCGGCTTCAGGACATTGGCGGCGCGCCAGAATTGCTGGTCGAGCGAGCCGAGCGGCGATCCGCGATAGCCGGTGATGTAGGCAGCCGTATTCTTCCCGGCACGCCGGTCTCGTGCTTGCTGCATGAGCGCAAGCCGGACGACCGCCTGCGTCCCGGAGAGCAGGATCCGGTGTTCATCGAGATCGTATTTGTCGTCGAGGGATACCGCCTCGAGACTCATTCTGCTTCCTCCACCAGCCAAAACCACCAGCAAAAATTAGGCTATCAACGTTAAGCAATCCACCAAGGCCAACCCATATTCAATTGTCAACGCCGGGCTGGTTTTCCTCACCCCCACCGCCAAAAACCGTCACCCTCCTTGGCATAGGCGCGCGCCAGAACCATGCGATGGACTTCGCTCGCCCCGTCGACGATGCGGGCGGAGCGGGCATATCGATAGATCCACTCCAAAACCGTATCCTTGGAGTACCCGCGCGCGCCGCAAAGCTGGATTGCCGAATCGGCGGCCTTGGACAGAAGATCGGCGACATAGACCTTGGCCATCGACACTTCCTTATTGGCGCGCTCACCCTGATCGATCTTCCAGGCCGCATGCATGACTAGAAGGCGCCCCATGGCGATATCGGCGGCGACTTCACCCATTTTGACCTGAACCGTTTCGCGGTCCGCCAGCCGGACACCAAATCCTTCGCGCGTAGAAATATAATCACCGGCGATTTCCATGCATCTTTTGGCTAGGCCGAGCCAGCGCATGCAATGGGTGAGCCGTGCCGGGCCGAGCCTGATTTGGATCACGCGGAGACCGTCGCCAATTTCCATCAGCCGGTTCTCGTCGGGGATTTCAAGACCGTCAAATTCAAGCTCGCAGACCCCGCCATGCTCATCCGGACCCATATGGGCAATCCGCCGCACGATTCGCCAGCCGATTTGTTCGCGATCGAATAGAAAGGCAGTCAGGTGCCGGCGTTTTTCTTCCGGATCGGGATCGGTGCGCGCGATCAGAATGAAGTGACCAGCAATATCGGCGCCCGAGATGAACCATTTGCGGCCGGTGACAATCCATTTGTCGCCGCGCCTCTCGGCTCGCGTGCGGATCATGCTTGGATCCGAACCGCCACCGGGAGCCGGCTCGGTCATGACAATCGATGAATTGACCTTGCCCTCGACAATCGGCTTCAGCCAGCGCTCCTTCTGATCCTCACGCGCCACCTGCGCCAGAACCCGCATATTGGCATCGTCGGGTGCGGCGCAATTGAAGATGGAAGGACCGAAAATCGACCGGTTCGATGCTTCATAGAAGGCGGCCTGAGCGACCATCGGCAGACCAAGTCCGCCAAGCGCCTTAGGTACCTGCGGCGCCCATAGCCCGGCGTTTCTGGCCTTGGCGCGAAGCTGGTCGCGAAGGTCGAGCCGGATATTTTCGTAATCGTTAAACGCCGACGGATCCGATTCGAGTGGCAGGATGTGCTCAGCGACAAAGGCCGAGACGCGTGTCCGATAATCCTCGAATTGCGAATCCAGCGCGAAGTCCATGACCGCCTCAAATATCCAATCCGCCGTCGACGACGATTGTCGTCCCGGTCATATAAGCGCCCGCCGGCGAAGCGAGAAGAAGCAGCGCTCCGTCGAGATCGCCGACTTCGCCGAAGCGGCGCATCGGAATCTTCTTCTTCAACGCGTCGCCAGCTTCCGAGGCCAGATAGTTTTCGTTGATCGGTGTTGGAAACCAGCCCGGCGCGAGGGCATTGACGCGAATATTGTAACGCGCCCATTCAAGCGCCAGCGCCCTGGTCAAATGAATGAGCCCCGCTTTAGCGGCGGTATAGGCGACAGCGCCCTTGTCGGCTCTCAGGCCGATGGCCGAGGCAATATTAACGATGGTGCCGGGAGTTTCAGCGGAAATACTACGGCGTGCGAATTCCTGCATGACGAAGAACGGCGCGTCGAGATCAACCTCGAGGACATTTCGCCAAGTCTCGGGCGCCACTTTCGCTGCCGCGTCGGAATGCGCTATCCCTGCATTATTGACCAGAAGCGTTACCGGCCCCCAATCCGCCTCAACCTGATTGAAGGCGTCCACGATTGAAGCCCGGTCGGTGACATCGAGCCGATAGGAAGCGACAGCCTCACGCGCCTGACCGGCTTCTTCAACGAGTCCGGCTAGTTTTTCCGGCGCCCGGGCGGTCGCCGCGACCCGACTACCATTTGCCGCCAGCACATGCACAAATCGGCGGCCGAAGCTGCCGCCGGCGCCGGTGACCAACGCGACGGAATCGGAAAGATCGAAAAGCCCAGCCACACTCCGCCCCTCGCGCTCGAAATACGATTCGCAACATTCGCAGGTTTTTCAAGGATTTGCGACATCGTCAATCGAAGTCGCGCGCCGATGCACTGCTGGCCAATCGCCCAGCTTGCCTGATAGGCTTGCAACTCCCTCCGATAGTATCCCGCGACGAGCGTCGAATGGCTACGAATACAAGAAATCCGCCTATCGTTGCAATTCCCGCCGACACTAGGGAATCCGAAGGGTATCAATGGCATAGCGCGGCTGAACCTTATCTCAGGGCGATCACCGGCGGTCTCGGCGGCATACCGCTCATCGTCCCTTCGTTTGCAGACGCAATCGACATCGATGCTCTGCTCCAGCGGGTTGACGGGATCCTCCTGACCGGTAGCCGTACAAATGTTCATCCGCCCCGCTATGGTGGCACCGCCAGCCCTCAAAGCGAACCGCACGATTTGCCTCGCGACGCCTTGTCGATTCCGCTGATCAAAGCGGCCTTGCAAAGGGGTCTCCCATTATTCGCTATCTGTCGCGGAATGCAGGAATTGAATGTCGCCCTTGGTGGTAGTCTGTTTTCGGAGGTCCAGGAGATCGAAGGCCGGAGCGACCACCAGGCGCCGAAATCCGATATACCGGACGAGCGTTTTGCCATCCGCCAGGTCGTGCATCTTGAACCCGGCGGTATGCTCGCCCAGATTTTCAATACCGAGACAATCCGGGTAAATTCACTTCATCGTCAGGCGGTCGACCGTCTCGGCGACGGACTTGTTGTCGAGGCAATTGCACCTGACGGAACAATCGAGGCCGTCAATGTTGCCGACGCACCGGCCTTCGCCCTCGGCGTACAATGGCACCCGGAATATTGGGCGACCAGCGACGAAGCTTCGGCCAAGCTGTTCGCCGCCTTCGGCGACGCGATCCGCGAGCGCATGATTCGCTTCGAGACGGCTCTTTCCGAAGAGGACTAGCCGCACTGTCCCGCCGCAAATCTACATTGCCTCTATGCTTCCAGGATAGACCGACCCAGCGCGATTAATGCCCGGTCGCGACCCGGCGGGGCAATCAGCGACAGGCCGATCGGACAGCCATCGACGAGAGCAACCGGCAACGAAATCTGCGGGAATCCAGAGAGCCCGGACGCACACAGCATCTGCAAGGCGCGCACACGAAAGTCCTCGAATACCGTCTCATCCGCATCCAACAACGGGGCAATCATCGGCAGGGTCGGCAAAACGATCACGCAATCGTCCGCGACAATACGCGCCATCTGTTCGCGGATCGCCGCTCGCTTGATACCGGCGGCATTATAATCCTCGGCGCTAATCCCGCTTGCCACTTCGAAACGTCCAGCAACCGGGGGCGTCAGCTTCGGCTGCCGGCTTTCGATCCAGGCGCCATGCGATTGCCAAGCCTCGAACCCCTGGATTGTACGAAAGACATCCGTCCAGGCTGACAGCCCGTCGGCGGCAATCGCTTGACCACCGGCGGACTTAAGATGCTCGCCAACTCGCGTCACGGCCGGCTTCAATGCTGCAACCTCGGCAGGCCCACGAAGAAGCTCAAAGGCATCCTCGGCAAGAACCATCCGGGAAAGCGCCGGCCCTGCCCTATCCTCGTCAAGCAACACCGCGCCAACCCGCTCGTAAACCTCCGCCGAGCGGGCAAACCAGCCAACCGTGTCGAAGCCCGGCGACAATGGCATCGTCCCACCGATATCGATACGACCGAAACTCGTTCGCAAGCCAATCAGGCCGCACATCGCGGCCGGCCCACGCACCGAGCCGCCGGTGTCGCTACCAAGCGCAAGATCGACAAGCCCGCCGGCAACAGCAGCCGCCGAGCCAGAGGACGAGCCACCGGGGACGCGACCGGGCGCCGCCGGATTTGTCGGCGTCCCAAAATGATCGTTTCGGCCATCAAGCGAGAATGCGAGTTCGGCCGTATGGGTTTTGCCGGCAAAAGCGGCGCCGGCGGCAAGGAGTGCCTCGACGACGGGCGCATGGCTTCCCGGCAAGTTCTTCCGGCTTTCCGCCCGCTTTTCAGGATTGCCGCAGCCCGTCGGGTATCCGGCCACGTCGAAAATGTCCTTGACGGCGAAGTTGAGGCCGGCCAGCGGTCCGCTTGGCGCATGGGTAACGGCGGCATCGGGATAATCGATGAAGGCGTTATAGGGGTCTGTTTTGATCAGCATGGTGAAACAATGCCACGACCAGCCGCAGCAAGAAATAGGGGAACGATTTACGGAGGAAATTTAGGCGGCAATGGCTGCGCCATCGGATCGAGGATCGGAAGCCCCGAATAAGCGCCCGTCCGACCGCCGGACAATAGCTCCGGCGTGGCCCATGCTGTCGGCATAGTCGAGATCGAGTATTTCAATTTCGTGACCGGCCCTGGCGAGGGCCGCTATGAGATCCGGATCGAATCGATTTTCGATCACAAGATCGGAGGTCTCTTCTCCCCATGTCCGGCCAAGTCGCCAGCGCGGCGCGTCAATCGCGTCGCCAATTTCCATGCCGAAACGGACATGGCGGGTAAAGATCGCCGACTGGAATTGCGGCTGTCCGTCGCCGCCCATCGCGCCATAGGTCATTGTTCTGCCGTCCGCGAAGCGAGCGAGCGGCGGATTGAGTGTATGGAAGGGCTTTCTTCCCGGCATCAGCGGGTTCAAGGATTTCGGGTCAAGCGAGAAGCTCGCGCCGCGATTCTGCCAAAGAATTCCGGTGCGCGGCAAAACCACGCCGGAACCGTATTCCCAGAAAAGCGACTGTATGAAGGAGACGGCAAGACCATTCTTGTCAATCGCCCCCATCCAGATCGTGTCGCCTTCGGCGGCTTGCCCGCCCCACGGCGCTGCGCGCCTTTGGTCTATCCGCATTGCCTCCTGATCGAGCCAGACCGGCTCCAAAAAGCGCGTCAGATCGTCGGCATAAAAGGGATCCGTGATTTCGCTATCGCGAACCGCGAAGGCGCGCTTGGTCGCTTCAACAAGACCGTGGATGTGATCGAATCCCTCGCCGCGCTTAACGTCAAGGCGGTCAAAGAGCCCCAAGATGATCAGCGACGCCAATCCCTGGGTTGGCGCCCCCGTATTGTGGACACTGGCGTCTTCAAGCTGCAAAGCAAGCGGCTTGGCAAAACGCGCTTCGTGCTTGGCAAGGTCCGCCCGGGTTAGCGGACTTTCAACAATTTCAAGATCAGCGGCAATTGTCGCGGCAATGTCGCCACGATAAAAATCCTCCAAACCTGCATGGGCGAGATGGTCGAGTGTGTCGGAGAGCCGCTCCATAACCAGCCGGCTGCCGGTTTCCGGCACTTTTCCGTCGACGAAGAAGTGCTCGGCGAAACCTGGCGATTCATGCAGCTCATCACGATTTTCAGCCGCCATTGCCGACTGAGAGCGGCTGACGAAAATCCCTTCGCGCGCTCGCTGGACCGCATCGGCCAAAAGATCGCTAAGCGAAAGCCTGCCGCCAAGCGCCTTGGCGGCCTCTAAACCTAGAATCCAGCCGGACACGGCACCGGCAACTGTCAGCGCGGCGTCCGGCCCGCGCGCGGGCACTGCGTCGTAACCTTTTTGGCGATAATTCTCGACGCTGGCCAGCGACCCCGCCGCGCCGCAGGCATCGATCGCACGCACAGGCTTACCCGGCTCGGCGATCAGACAAAAAGCGTCGCCGCCGATCGAATTCATGTGTGGATAAACGACGGCAATGGTTGCGGCCGCCGCGATTACTGCCTCAATCGCATTGCCGCCGGCCCGCAACACCTCCGCGCCGGCTTCGGCGGCGGCGCGGTGCGGCGCGACCACCATTCCCTTCTCGCCAATGACCGTTTCGTTCATTCGAGCTTGCCTGGTAACTATAATTATTCGGAGGAAATTAACCATAAGCTCGGTGCGAAGCGACCCGCGAGGCTCGGTTTTGTCTTATTTGTGCCCAATCCAAAAAATCCTTGATTGCTTAGTAATATGAGCGTATTAACCACGCGCCCAAATTCGCACGTGCCTGTGGTCGCACATGTCCGAGGGCGAACCGCCGGGAAGAGGCCCCGGACGCTTCGAAGGACGCGGCTTAAAGCAACGACGTAGCGGGCTTTTTTGGTCTCTGCCGACTCTCCAAAGGTCGGGGTCACTGAAGAGGCACTACATCTTGCCGGGACGTGCGGATCGGGAATTCCCGCTCCAAGCGAAGGCGGCGAACAGTCGGACTGCCCTGTCCGGTTGATCGACCTCCACCCGCAAACCAGCTGGTTAACACCAGCAAACCGGTTACTGACGTTACGGAACGATCGTCTCCATCGCGATCGGCCGAAAACCAAGTGACACGGCGGTTGCAACTTAAGCTTGTGAGTGTGTTAATATGACAGAACGAATCCACGAATTCCTCCGCCAGCGCCGTCCCGAGGGCCCCTGCCTTGTCCTCGATCTCGATGTCGTGCGATCGAATTACAATTCCTTCGCCAAGGCGATGCCGGACAGTCGCGTCTATTTCGCCGTCAAGGCCAATCCGGCCCCGGAGATATTGACGTTGCTTGCCGAGCTCGGTTCCTGTTTCGACTGCGCCAGCCTTGCTGAAATCGACATGGCACTTGCCGCCGGGTCGACGCCCGAGCGCATTTCATTTGGCAATACCATCAAGAAGGAGCGCGACGTCGCGGCGGCGTTCGCACGAGGCGTCAGGCTCTTCGCCATCGATTGTCGCGAAGAAGCAGAGAAAATTGCCCGCGCCGCACCTGGTGCCCGGGTCTTTTGCCGCATCCTTTGCGACTGCGCCGGTTCCGAATGGCCGCTATCGCGAAAGTTCGGCTGCGTGCCGGAACTTGCCATCGAGGTCCTCGAGCACGCTCACCGCCTTGGCCTTCGTGCCTATGGGATTTCTTTTCATGTCGGATCGCAGCAACCAAATCCGAGGGCTTGGGATGGTGCGCTCGCGACTGCTTCCGAGATCTTCCGTACGCTCTCCGAGCGCGGAATTCAGCTGCGCATGGTCAATCTTGGCGGCGGCTTCCCGGCGAGTTACGTCAAGAAAGTTCCGGTGGTCAAGACTTATAGCCGCGCGATTTCGAGCGCGCTCAGGAAGCATTTCGGCAACCGTATTCCCGAGACAATCATCGAGCCGGGCCGCGGCATGGTCGGGGATGCCGGTATCATCAAGGCCGAGGTCGTCCTCGTATCGAAGAAAGCCGATAGTGATCGGCTGCGCTGGGTCTTTCTCGACATCGGTAAGTTCGGTGGTCTGGTCGAGACGATGGATGAGTCAATCCGCTACCCGATCCGTACCAACCGCGACGACGACGACAAGGCGCCCTGCGTCATCGCCGGGCCGACATGCGATTCAGCCGACGTGCTTTATGAAAAGACACCGTATGAATTGCCGGTATCCCTATCGATCGGCGACGAGGTTCTGATCGAGGGGACGGGGGCCTATACGGCGACCTATTCATCGGTTGGCTTCAATGGCTTCGGCCCGCTCAAACAGTATTTAATCTAGGTGCAGGCGCCGGCTAGGCGCTTGCACCATCCAATCCACGTTTTTTGAGGAGCGCCTCGCTCGTCGGCAAGCGGCCGCGAAAAGCCCGATAGGCTTCTGCCGGATCGCGGCGATAGCCGGCGGAATATATGAATTCGTGGAGCCGCCTTGCCGTCGCGGGATCGAATATGTCTCCGGTCTCTTTGAAGGCGGCAAAAGCGTCGGCTTCGAGCACTTCCGACCACAGATATGAATAGTATCCAGCGGCATAATGGTCGCCTGAGAAGATGTGCGCAAAATGCGGAACCCGATGCCGCATGACAATCGCCGTCGGCATCTCGATGCGCTCAAGCGTCTCCTTTTCCAGTGACACCACGTCAAATTTATCGGCCTCGGGCAGAAGATGGACATCGAGGTCGACCAGCGCCGAGGCGGTATATTCGACCGTCGCAAATCCCTGGTTGAAAGTCCTGGCCGAAAGAACTTTTTCCAGAAGCGTTTCCGGTATCGGATGGCCGGTCTCGGCGTGAATTGCAAAACGACGCAGGATTTCGGGTTGCTCCAGCCAATTTTCAAAGAGCTGCGAGGGCAATTCAACGAAATCCCGGGCGACGCTGGTGCCTGAGATCAGCGGATAGGTAACGTCGGACAGCAACCCATGAAGGGCGTGGCCAAACTCATGAAAGAGCGTGCGCGCGTCATCGAAGGACAGAAGTGCCGCCTCGCCCCCCGGCGGCTTAGCGAAATTCATCACGTTGACGACGATCGGCCGACTGTCGCCGTTCAATCGATGCTGGTCACGAAAAGAACTCATCCAGGCGCCGCTTCGCTTGGAAGCGCGCGCAAAATAATCTCCGAAGAAAAGACCGACATGCCGGCCATCGCTATTGGTCACTTCCCAGACGCGAACATCGGGGTGATAAGTCGGCACATCGTCGCGTTCGGCGAATGAAAGACCGAAGAGACGGTTAGCCGTGAAGAAAGCCGCCTCGATCATCGTTTCTAGCTGGAGATAGGCTTTGAGCTCCGCCTCGTCGAAATCGAAATGGCGCTTGCGGGCAGCCTCGACATAGTAGCGCCAGTCCCAGGGCGCGACATCGAAATTGCCGCCTTCGCTCGCGACAATCTTCTGCAAAGCGTTAGCCTCGGCGGTGGCTTTCCGACGCGCCGGCACCCACACCTCTTCAAGAAGCTTACGAACCGCGCCCGGCTTCTTCGCCATGGTGTCGGCAAGCCGGAATTCGGCGAAGCTCTCGTAGCCGAGAAGTCGAGCCCGCTCGGCCCGAAGCGCAATAGTCTCGTCGATGATCGAGCGATTGTCGGTATCGCCGGCATTCTCTCCACGACGAATCCAAGCCTGAAATGCCTGCTCGCGAAGATCGCGCCGCTTTGAAAATTGCAAAAACGGTTCGATGCTCGACCGTGACAATGTGATGACATGCTTGCCACCAAGGCCACGATCCTCCGCCGCTTGAGCCGCGGCCGAAATGAGAAATCCCGGCAACCCGGTAAGATCGTCTTCCCCCTCAAGGACGAGCATGTAGGCCTTTTCGTCGGCAAGCACGTTCTGACCGAATAGCGTACCGAGCGTAGCCAATCGCTCGGTAATCTCGGCAAGCCGTTTTTTACCGGCGGGTTCGAGCCCGGCCCCCGCCCGCAGAAACCGCGTGTGGTATCGGTCGAGAACTTGCTTCTGTTCCTCATCGAGACCAAGCGAGTCAATTTGATCCCACAGTGACTCGATCCGCTGAAACAACGCCGGGTTCAGGCTGATTTCGCTAGAATGTCGGGCAAGCAGCGGAGCTATGTCGCGCTGGATCGCCTGAATGGCGTCATTGGTGTCGGAGCCGGCCAGGTTGAAGAAGACGGACGCGACCCGGTCAAGCGCAAAGCCGGATGTTTCAAGCGCAATGATCGTGTTCTCAAAGCTCGCTTTGGCCGGGTTATCCGCGATCGTGTCGATCTTTTCGCGTTGCTCGCCAATCGCCTGATCGAAGGCCGGGCGATAGTGCCCGGTACTGATATCTGTGAAGGGCGGCGCGCCGAATGGCGCGGCCCATTGACCAAAAAAGGGATTTTCATCGGCGGTGTTTGGCATCGGTATCTCGCTGTCACGTTTTCTAGCCTTCGATATAGGTCGCTCTCCGCGTTATAGCGAGGCAATCGCATGTCAAAAGCGTCGTTGTGCTCACGCGGGTTGACACCGCCGATCATTTTTTTCATGACACCGCGCGCCTCACGCACTTCCGCGACCGAGATCTCAGCCTTCTTTCCATACAAAGGAGACCGCCAATGGCCGATTGGCCAGTTTACGCCCGGATCGACGGCCCAATCGTCATGATCGGCTTTGGCTCGATCGGGCGCGGCACTCTACCGCTGATCGAACGCCATTTTAAATTTGATAAATCGCGAATGGTGATCATTGACCCGGATGACAGTGATCGTCAGATTATTGATGAGCACGGCATCCGATTTATCCAGCAAGCGATCACGCCCGAGAATTATGAACAGGTTCTCGAACCGCTGCTTACGGAAGGCGAGGGCCAAGGATTTTGTGTCAATTTGTCGGTCGACACGTCGTCTCTCGATATTATCCGCTTGTGTCGCCGGATCGGCGTTCCCTATGTCGACACGGTCGTTGAGCCATGGAAGGGATTTTATTTCGATCGGGCCATCGGACAGGAAGGACGCACCAACAACGCGTTACGCAATACTGTGCGCCAGGAGAAGGCGCAAAGTCCCGGCGGTACGACGGCAGTGTCATGCTGCGGCGCCAATCCCGGTATGGTCTCATGGTTCGTCAAGCAGGCGCTGATTAACCTCGCCAAGGACACCAAGCATCAGTTCGAAGAGCCCGGCCCCGGTGACCGCGATGGCTGGGCAGAGCTAATGCGCGATCTCGGGGTGAGAGGCATCCACATTGCCGAACGCGACACTCAACGCTCCCGCAATCCCAAGCCGATGGACGTATTCGTCAACACCTGGTCGGTCGAAGGCTTTATCTCCGAAGGCTTGCAGCCGGCCGAGCTCGGCTGGGGAACCCACGAGAAATGGATGCCCGAGAACGCCAATCTCGAGCAAATAGGAACCAAGACCGGGATCTATCTCGAGCAACCGGGCGCACAGACTTTTGTACGGACCTGGTGTCCGACACCTGGATCGCAATACGGCTTTCTGGTTACGCATAATGAGTCGATTTCGATTGCCGAGTATTTCACGCTGAGAGATGGCGACCAGGTCACCTACCGGCCGACTTGCCACTATGCCTATCACCCGGCCAATGACGCGGTTTTGTCATTGCACGAACTATCCGGCAAAGCTGCAATCCCACAAGCAAAATTTCATATCCTCGACGAAAGCGAGATTGTCGACGGCATTGATGAACTTGGCGTCCTTCTCTACGGCCATGAGAGGAACGCATACTGGTTCGGCTCTCAGCTCTCGATCGAAGAGACTCGCGAGCTCGCCCCCTATCAGAACGCTACCGGCCTTCAGGTGACAAGCGCGGTTCTCGCCGGCATGGTCTGGGCGCTCGAGAATCCGGATGCTGGAATTGTCGAGACCGACGAGATGGATTATCGCCGCTGCCTCGAAGTGCAATTGCCCTATCTCGGACCGGTCAAGGGTTATTATACCGACTGGACGCCGCTGACCGATCGGCCCGGGATGTTTCCCGAGGACATCGACGAAAGCGACCCCTGGCAGTTCAAAAACGTACTTGTTAAGTAGGCAAACTCCGAGCACGCGGGGCTAGCAGCTTCAAGAAATGGGCATCGGCGAGCAAGGCATTAGAAGCCGATCACGCCTGCCGCGCCTTCTTCAGTGCCGAACGATAGGCGGCTGCCGCGCCTATCGAAGGCCAGCGCCGACACCGGCCCACCATCGGGCTCACGCAACAAAGTTTCTTTTTCTTGCGCAATTCCGACCAAATTGATCATGCCATCGCGATAGCCGATCGCCACTTCATCCTTGCGCGGATGACAGGCGACCCGCGTTACCTGGACCTCGCGCGCGCCGAGTTGAATGGGCTCTTTTTCCATCGGTCCGTCCTTGGTATGGAACGGCCAAAGGATCGCCGCGTCGGCGCCCGATGAGGCCAGAAAACGCCCTTTCACAGTCCAGCCGAGTGAGCGCGTCTTCGCCGGATAGCCGGACATCCGCAAATCCTGACGATCTTCGATCCGCCAGGCGTGTAGCGCGTTTTCCTGCATGGTGGTGACGACGTAGCGATTGTCGGGCGAGAACAAAACTCCCAAATGCGCCCCCTTCCAGTGGAGCGTAACCGGCTCGGCGTCCGTCCCCACCCACCACAGCGAGACGCCGTCATAGCTTGCGACCGCCAGGCGAAGCCCCTTTGGCGCAAAGGCCAAGCCACCAGCGGCACGGACCAGATCAAATGTCCGCTCGCGACCATCACCAAGTCTGACGACAACCTGACGCCCGCTTGCAAAGGCTATCGCACCACTAGGTCCGGTCGCAACGCGGTCGATCCATTTGCGCGGCAATTCCGCCACGACACTGACATTGCCCTTTTCCTCGATAAGAGTGACGCGACCGTCGTCGCCACCGGTGACCAGGCCTTTACCATCGCGCGTCGGCGCGGCAGCCAGGATCGCGCCGGAATGAACATCTAACTGCTCGACCGAAATCCCTCTGGCCAGCCGCAATGTTCCGTCGCCAAGCGCGAAGGCGGCGATGTCGCCTACAAAGGCTGTCTCCACGACAAAAGCGCCGAAAGTGAATTCTTCGATACCCGGCATTGCCTCAGGCCAAACACGCCCTGAAGCCGGTAGTCAGCATCTCTTCATCAAGATTGCGACCGATAAAGACGAGCCGGCTTTCACGTTTTTCGTCTTCCTTCCACGGGCGCTGGTGGTCGCCCTCGACGATCATATGGATGCCCTGGACGACATAGCGCGCCGGATCATCCCTAAGGGCAATAATTCCCTTCAATCGAAGGATGTCCGGTCCAAACTCCTGCGTAATCCTGGAAATCCAAGGAAAGAAAACGTCTGGGTTTAGGATACCGGACCTGAGCGATACGCTCGCCACTGAATTGTCGTGCGAATGCTCATGATCGTGATGGTGCCCCTCGTGATCATGATTGTGGTCGTCGCTTTCGAGAAAGTCCGGGTCGAGGGTCAGGATCCGTTCAAGATCGAAGGCGCCACGGTCGAGAACGCGATCAAGCGGGATGGCGCAACGTTCGGTTCTATGGATGATCGCGTGCTGGTTGATCGCCCTTATACCTTGCTCGACGCCGGCCAGTTCGTCTTCGGTGGCAAGATCGGTTTTGTTGAGAAGGATCACGTCGGCGAAACCGATCTGCTCTGCCGCTTCGGGTGCGTCGGCAAGTCGCTCGACCAAGTGCTTGGCGTCGGCCACGGCAATCACCGCATCGAGCTTGGAACGGGCGCGCACATCGTCATCCATGAAGAATGTCTGGGCGACCGGGGCTGGATCGGCAAGGCCGGTGGTCTCAACCAGGATGCCGTCGAAACCGCCGGGGCGCTTCATCAATCCCTCGACGACGCGGATCAAATCGCCACGAACCGTGCAGCAAACGCAGCCATTATTCATTTCGAAGATTTCCTCGTCGGACTCGACGATGAGATCGTTATCGATACCAATCTCACCAAACTCATTGACGACGACGGCGTATCGCTTGCCGTGGTTCTCCGAAAGGATGCGATTGAGAAGGGTCGTCTTGCCGGCGCCGAGATAGCCGGTAAGTACCGTAACGGGGATCTGACTGCTGGACATAGGCAATTCCTGAAGCCGGCGTAGAGCCGTCTGCGATCACTCGAAACCAGCGGCTGATATAGGCGCGTTGGGTCCGGATTGCACGTCGGCGACGGTCACGACGCAACTACATACGCCGACAACCGGCTGAGATCGTCGACGAATATTTGCTGCCGACTACGCCTCCTCGGCAAGCAAGGCGTCAATGTCGAGTTGCTTGGTGACCATGTCGAGCGAACCATCCCGATTTTTCGGCCACATCTCTTGAGGCCGATCGCAGTAGAGTTCGACGCCGTTCTCATCGGGGTCACGCAGATAGAGTGCCTCCGAGACGCCGTGATCGCTCGCACCGTCGAGCGGAATCTTTGCCGCGATCAGCCGACGAAGTGCGTCGGCAAGGGCTGGCCTGGTCGGGTAAAGAATCGCGTGGTGAAAAAGACCGGTCGCGTGTTTCGGCGGTGGCGACGCGCCCAGGCTTTGCCACGTGTTGATGCCGATATGATGATGATAGTCGCCTGCCGCAATGAAGGCGGCCTGGGTGCCATACCGGGCTTTGACGTCGAAGCCGAGGACCCCGCAATAAAAGGCAAGCGAGCGGTCGATATCGGCGACTTTGAGATGGATATGGCCAATGCGAACGCCCGGGTCGATGGGTTTGACCAGAGGGCCATCGGTGACAGCGGCTGGACTTATGTCGGCTTCGACAGACATGATCGATTTTCCACTTCATGCGGTTGATACCAAACCGCAGGCTCGCGTCATCGCCCGCGCCCGCACGGCCTCATGTAGCGGCTAATTAATCAGGCACAAGGGGTGGCGCGCAGCATTGCTGAAATAGTCTTAGCGTCCGCCGGTCACATCTAGGATGGCGCCACTGACATACGAAGATGCATCCGACAACAGCCACATTATTGCCTCGCCCGCTTCTTCGGCCGTTCCGGCGCGGCCGGCTGGGATCGTCGGCGCTATGTCACGGACCCAGTTCGGCACGCCCCAACTTTCGTGAATTTCGGTATCGATGGTACCGGGTCGGATCGCGTTGACCCGAACGCCCTCCGGTGCGAGTTCCTTCGATAGGCCGAGCGTCATTGCTTCGACCGCTGCCTTGGCCCCGGCATAGTCGACGCCGATATTCGGCGCGCCTAGTCGCGCCGCAATTGATGACACATTGACCAACGCGCCGCCTTTACCGCCACGCCCCGTTGCCATTCGTCGCGCTGCTTCCCGCCCAACGAGATAAGCGCCGATCACATTAACGTCGACGATTTCCCTGATGCGCGCGAGCGACATTTCCGCAAATGGCATAGCGGGTCGAAGAATCCCTGCATTATTGACGACGCCATCGATCGCGCCGAGTGCCTGCTCTGTCTCATCAAAGAGCCGCACTACGTCATCCTCGCTGGCTATATTGCCACGCACCACGATAGCCTTGCCGCCGCCCTGCTCGACCGCGCGGGCGGTGCTTCCGGCAGCTACCTCGTCCTCGACAAAATTGATCGAAACCGACCAACCCCGCTTACCGGCAAGCCGTGCTGTCGCCGCGCCGATCCCCCGGCTTCCCCCGGTAATAATGATGGTTTTCGACATGCTTCCTGCGGTCTCCGGTCAACCGATTTTGATCAGATTCATGTATAGAATTCCAAGCCTTATCGAACTGCGCGGACTTGCCAGGCAAAATCATACTTCCGGCGCGTCGTCACAGTTTCGATAGCCGGTTCGGATCGAAGGCATGGACATCACCGCAGAGTTCGACGAACGCGCGCGCCTGATGGTCAAGGATCGCCTTGCCCTTTTCCGCGCTCGCGGCACGTGCATTGCCGATCGCACCATTTGGATTGAGATCTTGCGCCTTCCAACCGAACTGGACCGCGCCATGGGCGCGCAGATGCTTGAACTCCTGGATAAAATCGAGCTGCGCCGAGCGGAAATCCTCTGCCTTTTCCATGCGCACCAGATCGGGGCGCAAATGCAGCATCAGCGACGTTTCGATGTCGCCTCCGTGGATCCCATAAAGTGCTTCCTGCGGAGAAGGTACACCTTCGGGATAGCCAAAACGTGACCAACCCGTCGCGACCGCCAACATGTCGTGCCGTAACCGCAGTTCGCGAGCGACGATGTCGATCATCGGCACGTTGCCGCCATGCGCGTTCACTATAATAAGCTTGCGCAAGCCGGCTCGCGCGACGCTGTCGCCAATATCAAGCCAATACTTGGTCGTCGTCTCCCAGGTGCTGGTGATCGTGCCGGGAAAGGAGATGTGCTCGTCGGATTTGCCGATCGACTGCACCGGCAGGAAAGTCACGGGCACACCGTCGGGAAGCAATTCGATCGAACGGCGGATCATGCCCTCGGCGATGCAGGTGTCGGTGTAAACGGGCAGATGGGGCCCGTGTTGTTCGATCGCCGCGACCGGCAACACACCAATCCAGTCCGCCACATCTTCTGCGAAAAATTCGAGGGTCGTCATTTCATGCCAATAACGGCGCGGGAGCATGTCAGAGCCATTTCTCGGCAGCGGCATACCGAATTACCGATTATATCGCCGTGAGGAAGGCCTTCGCCGCCTCACCATGATCGTGGCGGAGCTGGGCGACGTCAATACCGACCGGATCGCCATCCTCGACCAGCCATTGGCCACCAACCATCACGCGATCGGCTTGGTGGGCGCCGCACAGGATAAGCGCGGCCAGCGGATCGCCGGCGCCGGAAAAGCGCAGCTCGTCGAGCGTATAGAAGGCCATATCCGCCTGTTTACCGATGGCGATTTCGCCAAGATCGCTTCGGCCAAGGCAGCGCGCCGAGCCCTGGCTCGCCCACCGGTAAACGTCGAAATGGGTAACCGAGGCCGCATCATAGGTAATCCGATTGATCATAAGCGCGTGACGCAACCCCTCCATGAGGTTGGAACTGTCATTCGAAGCCGAGCCGTCGACACCGAGCCCGATCGGCGAGCCGGCCGCTTCCAGTTCCTTGGTTCGGCACTGGCCTGAGGCCAGCACCATGTTCGAGGTCGGACAATGACAAATGCCGACGCCATGCCTACCCAGTCGGACAATCTCGTCATCGTTGAAATGAATGCCGTGGGCAAGCCAGGCCCGATCAGTCAGCCAGCCGCATTCCTGCAGATAGTCGAGCGGGCGGCACCCGAAATTGGCCAGGCAATATTCGTCCTCGTCATGGCTCTCGGCGAGATGGGTATGGAGCCGGCAATCATAGCGTTCGGCGATGCCGACAGTATCGACCATCAGACGCTTGGTCACGGTAAACGGCGCGCAGGGCGCCAACGCCACCTGCAACATCGCCCCGTCCGAGGGATCGTGATAGCGGGAAAGAACACGCTCGCAATCGGCGAGAACCGTATCCTCGTCCTGTACGATCGAATCGGGCGGCAGTCCGCCATTCTTTTCCGAGAGATTCATCGAGCCCCGGTTCAAAATCATGCGAAAACCCAGCCGCGAGGCCTCATCGGCCTGAATATCCATCGCGTCTTCGAGACCGTCGGGAAAGAGATACTGGTGGTCGGAGGCGCAGGTGCAGCCCGACATTAGAAGCTCGGTCAATGCCAGCCGGGTCGCCACTCGGAATGCGTCGGGCGTCACATGCCGCGCCCACATCGGGTAGAGCGCTTTCAGCCACGGAAACAGCTCCTTGTTGATCGTCTCCGGATGGGCGCGCGTAAGCGTTTGAAAGAAATGATGATGGGTATTGATCAGACCGGGAATGACAACATGGCACGATGCGTCGAACACTTGATTGATTTCGTCGGTCGGCTGGCGCCCTTGCGGAACTAGCTCGACAATCTTTCTGTCGCTGACGACAATCCCGCCCTCGGCGCCATTTGCCAGAATAGCCAGTGGGTTCTTGATCCAGACGCGCATACCAATTTCCCAGCCGGCTAGCGAGTAGCTGCCGCGATCGCCTCGAATTCGTCAGCATCGCAATAGACGGTGAGCGTTCCAATATTGCCGAGTTTGAGGGGGGCGGCCATTGATGTCCAAGTGGAAGGGTTGTAGCTCACGCTACGATTGACCCCGGTGCCTGACAAGTGCCGGCCTCCATCCTTTTCGACCGACAGGTCCGTGGCATTTTGTGTATGTCGGTTGCGATGCCCCATAATTGTACCAATTTCCGACTACATCGGGCCGGAAATTCGTATACATCCAGCTATCGTGGCTAGGCGGCCACTAAATTTTGAAACGCGGAGAGATTTCATATGAGCAAGATCAGAACGGTGCCCCTCGGCCTTGTTGCCGGAGCGCTAGCCTTAGCGCTTTCATCACCAGCTCTGGCCCTCGACAAGATTTCCTTCGCCACCAACTGGGTCGCCGAGGCTGAGCATGGCGGCTTTTACCAGGCCGCGGCCGACGGCACCTATGAGGAATACGGTCTCGATGTCACGATCGTCGCTGGTGGGCCCCAGAAGAACAATCGGATTCTGCTGCTTGCCGGCAAGGTCGATTTCTATATGGCCGGCAACATGCTGGTGCCACTCAATGCCGAAGCCAACGATATCCCGGTTATCGAGTTGGCGGCGATCTTTCAGAAAGACCCGCAAGTTTTCCTCGTTCACCCCGACCAGGGAATTGAGAATTTCGAGGACCTCGCCAAGCTGCCGACCATTTTCATGGGCGTTGACGGCTTCGCATCGTTTTTTCAGTGGATGAAACAGGCCTATCCAGGCTTTAGCGATGCGCAATACAAGCCATACCATTTCGATCCACGGGTCTTTATCGTCGACGAGCAGTCGGCAATGCAGGGCTATGTCACTTCCGAACCGCTGGCCATCGAATTAGCGTCTGGGATCAAACCCAAGGAGTTCATGCTCGCCGACGCAGGCTTTGACACACCCTCGACCCTGATCGAGGCAACGGCCGACTACGTCGCCGCCAATCCCGATATCGTCCAGCGCTTCATCGATGCATCGATCATTGGCTGGTACAATTATCTCTACAATGACCCGTCGCTCGGCAACGCGGCAATCAAGGTTGAAAACCCGGAGATGAGCGACCAGCAAATCGCATTCAGCCTCGCCAAGATGAAGGATGCCGGCATAGTCGATTCCGGCGTTGCGCTGGATAAGGGGATAGGTTGCTTCGACGACGCAGCCCAAAAGTCTTTTTATGACAAGATGGTCCAGGCAGGCGCGGTTCCGCCAGGTGTCGATCTCGCCAAGGCCTATACCAACAAATTCGTTTGCAACGGCGTCGGCATGGATCTCAAGTAACAATTCGGCATTGGAGATTGGGCCGAGCCGACCACTGTGCCGATATTGTTCAATCAATAGGATGCAAGTCCGCAAAATTCGTCGACGAGATAGAATGTGCTGAACCCGTCAGAATTGTCGCCGACATCGAAAGAGTTCGACCACAAGCCGCTGGTTTCACTGCGTTCGGTGTCGAAGATCTTTTCAAATGGCACCGTCGCGCTGAAGGATATGTCGTTCGACATCGCCCAAGGTGAGTTTGTCAGCCTGCTTGGTCCATCGGGCTGCGGAAAGACGACCGTACTTCGCATCATCGCCGGCCTCGGCGATACCACCTCGGGATCGGTCGAATGGCCCGATGCCGCACCGGACGCGGCCGCACGCCAGCGCCACGAGCTAGGCTTCGTCTTTCAGGAACCGACGCTGATGCCATGGGCGACGGTGTTCTCCAACGTCTGGCTGCCGTTGCGGCTTAACCGTGTGTCGCGCGGCGCTGCACGGGACAGGGTCATGGATGCCCTAAACATGGTCGGTCTCGAGAAGGTCGCGGATTCTTATCCGCGCCAGCTTTCCGGCGGAATGAAGATGCGCGTTTCCATTGCCCGCGCCCTGATCACGCGACCGAAACTCTTGCTCATGGATGAGCCCTTCGCGGCGCTCGATGAGATCACCCGCTTCAAGCTCAATGACGACCTTCTAAATCTGTGGAAGAAGTTTGGCTGGACGGTCGTCTTCGTCACGCATTCGGTGTTCGAATCGGTCTATCTTTCGAAACGCATTGTTGTCATGGCGGCGCGGCCGGGGCGCGTCGTCGAAGAACTCGAAATCGACGCGCCGTCACCGCGCGGCGAGGGGTTCCGAACCTCGGCACAATACAATGAATATTGCCGACGGACGTCCAATGCACTGCATGAGGCGATCAACGCGACGGCGGGCAATCAATGAGCGCGCGTGAAAGCGAAAAGCGTATCGGCGAAGGCGCCACGTCTATCGAAGACCAGCTACCGCTGCCGCCACCAAAGGTAAGCTTCGGCGAACGCTTCGCTCAGATATTCGTCCCGGCCGCCATGCTCGTCCTGCTGATCGGTATCTGGCACTTCTACGTCACCTTCAACGATGTGCCGCACTATATTCTACCGAGCCCGCTACTGGTCGCCCAATCGCTTTACAACGACTGGCCGGTGCTCTTTCGGGCTCTGCAAGTGACCGTCGAGATCACCTTTTCGGCGCTCGCGCTGGCCCTTGTCGGTAGCGTTGCGGTTGCAATTATCATGTCGCAGTGGCGCTTGGCCGAATTGGCGATCTTCCCCTACGCGGTCATCCTCCAGGTAACACCGATTGTCGCTATCGCGCCGTTGATCATCATCTACGCGCCAACCACTCACGCCGCCCTGTTGATCTGCGCCTTTCTGGTCGCCTTCTTTCCAATCCTGTCGAATACGATCCAGGGCCTCAGATCGACCGACCACAACCTCCTCAATCTCTTTGAACTTTACGGCGCCAATCGTCTGCAGACTTTAGCTCTCCTGAAAATACCAAATGCCCTTCCTTACTTTTTGGCTGGCCTAAGGATTGCCGGCGGGCTGGCCCTGATCGCCGCCGTCGTCGCCGAATTCGTAGCGGGCTCGGCCGGCGCTGATTCCGGCCTCGCCTTTCGGCTGCTCGAATCACAATATCGGTTGCTTATTCCCCGCCTCTACGCCGCACTGCTGCTTCTTTCGCTAACCGGTGTCGTGATCTTCTTCGCGACCAGTCTGATCTCGCATCTGCTCCTGCGCAAATGGCATGAGAGCGCCGTGAGGCGAGAGAACTGAGTTAACCGCGCGGGCAGTGAATCTTGCGCTCCACCAATAATGATATTCTCCAGGAGACCGGATTTGGCCAAGGTTGATATTTTCGTTCCCGCTGCCCTATCGCCAAAGGTAATGGCGGGCCTGGAGTCGGCATTTGTCGTCCACAGGGGCTGGGAGGCGGCCGACGCGGACGCATTGATCAACGAAATCGCCGGCAAGGCGCGCGGCATCGCGCTTCTCCATAGCGCCAAAGCCGATCGTGCCCTGATCGAGCGTCTGCCAGAGCTCGAGATCATCTCAAAACTCGGTGTCGGCTACGACTCGGTCGACGTCGAGGCCGCAGCCGAACGCGGCATCATCGTTACCAATACACCGGATGTCTTGACCGAAGAAGTCGCGGATACGGCAATCGCACTTCTGATGATGACAGCGCGCGAGCATCCCTCGGCCGAGCGCTATCTGCGTGCCGGCAGATGGGCAAGCGAAGGCCCTTATCCCTTGACGCGCGCCACCATGCGCAATCGTACCGTCGGCATTGTCGGACTTGGCCGTATCGGGCTTGCCATCGCGCGGCGGTTGGATGCGATGCTGTTGCCGGTCGTCTACAACAATCGGAACCCACGCAACGATGTCGCCTATCGCCATTATGGCGATGCGAAAGCCATGGCCAAGGATGTCGATACGATCATTGTCGTTCTGCCCGGCGGCGCCGAGACCAGGAATCTGGTTGATGCCGAGCTGCTGAAAGCGCTTGGTCCGAACGGTATCCTGATTAATATCGGTCGTGGCAGCACTGTCGATGAACCGGCGCTGATCGAAGCCCTCCAGAACCGCACGATCTTTGCCGCCGGCCTCGACGTCTTCGCGACAGAGCCGAAAGTACCCGACGCGCTGCTCGCGCTGCCCAACGCCGTCCTCCTGCCGCATGTCGCCTCGGCCTCGATCCATACCCGCGACGCAATGGGTCAATTAGTGGTCGACAATCTGGTCAGCTGGTTCGACGACGGCAAACCGCTGACAGCGGTTCCCGAAACGCCGTGGCCACGAAGCCAATGAGACCAGTCGTCAATTAACCCAGTTGCCGCCGAGTTCGTCCGCGATATGGATGCGGATAATTTCTTCAAAACTCGATTCGGCGTGAAAGCCGAGTGCCAACGCCCGCTCCGCCGCGAAATTTCGCGGCCAGCCCTCGACAATGCGCATGATCGCGGCGTCCGGTTTTCTGACAATCCGATCCGCGACCCGGTCGCCCGCGACATTCCTCAACGCGTCGATCTGCTCAGCGACCGTCACCGATAGTCCAGGCATGGTCATGTTGCGTCTGGCGCCGACCGCTTCACCATCGAGCCCAGCAGCGTGAACCAGAAAATTCACGGCCGAGCGTGGTGTGGCAAACCAATGGCGTGTGCTCTCGGCGACCGGCAAGATCGCTTCTTGGCCGGCCAATGGCTCGCGAATAATGTCCGAGAAGAAACCCGACGCCGCTTTGTTCGGGAGCCCCGGACGCACAACGATGGTCGGCAGCCTGATGCCAATCCCGTCGAGGAAACCGCGCCGCGTATAGTCCGAGATGAGGAGCTCACAAATCGCCTTTTGGGTGCCATAGGAGGTCAGCGGTGTATTGAAGAAATCATCGCTGATCGCCTGGTGGAAAGGCGCGCCGAACACAGCGATCGAAGAGGTGAAAACGACGCGCGGACAATAGGCCTCGCCGGCTTGACGAATAGCCTCGAGAAGTCCCCGCGTACCGTCGAGATTTATCCGGTAGCCCCTGTCGAAATCGACCTCGGCCTCGCCCGAAACGATCGCCGCCAGATGAAAAATTATATCCGGGCGTGACGCCACCAGCCGCGTGGCGACACCCGGTTCGGAAAGATCGGCAGCGACAGTGGTGATCTCCACACCGACCATCGGTGGCGGCGTTGGCGCGACGATATCGGCGAGGACCAAATCGGTGATTGGCTTGCCGCCAATTTCACCGTCGGCGAAAAGCCGCGCCGTAAGTTTGGTGCCAATCATACCGGCGGCGCCGATGATGAGTATTTTCATAGCGCAAACCCGCCATCGACGAGATGGGCCTGGCCGGCTGTATGGCGCCATTCATCCCAGGCAAAATATAGCGTCGACCCGGCGACCGCTTCCGCCGTTCCAATCCGGCCCATAAGATTCCTTCCTTGCCTATTGCGACGCTTCTTCCCGTACGGCGACCATCCAGTTTATCACCAGCCGCCAATCGGTCATCCGTAAAGAAATGCCATGTGTCCCGGCGCTGAATAGCACGAACCTTATCGGGTAATCCGGAACCGCTGCTTTAACCCTCTCGAAAAATCGACGCTGACGACGCCAGCCGATCAACCGATCGCCTTGGCTGTTGCTGATATGGATCGGCAAACGACGATCGGGATCAAGCCGCTTTGCCTTTTTGACAAAATCGCTATTCATCCGCGCGTCGAGAAAAAGAACCCCGGCAAGCCGCGGACCGACATCGGCATCGTCGACCAGGCGCCAACAGATTTTTCCACCCCATGATCCGCAAGCAAGAAAAACCGGCGCGCCCGGCGACAAAGCGGCGTAGTGGAGAAGCAGCGCCGCCACCGTGTCGGCACCTTTGCGACCAAAATCAGGGAAACTTGGCGAGAGATAAAGACCGCCATTGAGCATCATCAAATTCTTGATGCGATTGAAATTGCCACCGTGAATCCAGTCATTCACACCCGAAAATCGGTCGGTTCCGCGGCCGTGGATAAACAACACGATCGCCTTGGCGTTGCCCTCGGTAGCACCTACTCCGACATAGCGGATTGTCCTGGTACCGATCTCAAGCACCAAATCGGTCTCGACCGCCTGAGTGTCGAGCGAGATATATTTCGGGTCGACCCTGTCGCCCGGCTCGACATCGCGGGCGTAAAGATCGCGCGGCCGGTCGTATTCGACCCTGAGATAGGCGCCCTCGTAGCCGCTTTGAAGAATTTTCTGATAGGCGAATAGCTCATCCTTGTAGGGTGCCAGATGAAACGGTTGCGCCTGATTGGCGGCAATCGCCGGATCGAGGAGAAACACCAGGAAAGTCAGGATCGCCGCAATAATGGTCATTGACCGAGATCGTGGCGCATGGCCGAGGCAATCGCAACCTCACCTGTGCGCCCGTCGCGGCTTTGCCGGGAAATCAGCGGGGCGTTTGATCTTGCTCGATTGTATCGCCTAAAGTCCGGGCGAAATCATCGATACTCAGTCGCGAGGCCACCCCCATGTTCCATACCATCGCCGGATTTGACCGAATCGGCGAGGAGAACGCCTTCGCGGTTCTGGCCCGCGCCACCGATCTGGCCGCGCAGGGGCGCGAGATCATCAATCTGGGAATCGGCCAGCCCGATTTTCGTACGCCCGATCATATCGTCGAGGCGGCGGTCAAGGCGCTTCGCGACGGGCATCATGGCTATACGCCGGCCAACGGAATCAAACCGCTGCGCGAGGCGGTCGCTGCCGATATTCATAAACGCCTTGACGTCGAAGTGTCGCCTGATCGGGTGATCATCGTGCCCGGCGGCAAGGTCACTATGTTCGCCGCGATCCTGATGTTCGGGGAACCCGGCGCCGACATACTCTATCCTGACCCCGGCTTCCCCATCTACCGATCAATGATCGAATTCACCGGCGCGCGGCCGGTGCCGATCCCGATCCGCGAAGAAAATGGTTTCGCGTTCTCGGCTGAGGAAACGCTAGCGCTGATCACACAGCAAACCCGACTGATGATCCTCAATTCGCCAGCCAATCCGACCGGCGGCGTCACGCCGAAATCCGAGATCGACAGGCTGGTCGCCGGCCTTGCCGACTGGCCGGACGTGACGATCCTCTCTGACGAGATCTACGGCCAAATGACCTATGACGGCCTGCCGCATGTCTCGCTGATGACCTATCCCGCGATCCGCGATCGCGTCATCCTTCTTGATGGCTGGTCTAAGACCTATGCTATGACCGGCTGGCGGCTCGGCTATTCGGTTTGGCCGGACGCGCTCTACGAGTCGGTCCGCAAGCTTGCCGTCAATGGATGGTCCTGCGTCAGCGCCGCGACCCAATTCGCCGGCATCGCCGCCCTTGAGGGTCCCCAGGATTCAGTCACCAAAATGCTCGGCGAATTCGACAAGCGCCGGGCGATCGTTGTCGAAGAACTGAACCGCCTGCCCGGCTTTTCATGCATCACGCCGACCGGCGCCTTCTACGCTTTTCCGAACATTTCCAAGACCGGCTACAAGGCGAAGGACCTCGCCACAAGGCTGCTTGAGGAGGTCGGCGTGGCGACAATCGGCGGTCCAGATTTTGGTATTCTCGGCGAGGGGTATCTCCGCGTCTCCTACGCCAATTCGGCCGAAAACATCGAAAAAGCAATTGGCCGCATGGGGGATTTTCTTGACCGGAACTGATAACCGCGGTCGCGAGGGCATACATCAACAAACCTGGCCAAGCGATTCAAACGACTCGAGAATTTTACCAACCGCAAGAAGCTGATTAGGCCACGGATGTTCAAATTGACTCTGTCCTTCAAAATGCTGCCGGGGAGACGGGAGCCATCGGCGAATATCAACGCCATGCGCCAACGCTTCTTCGCTATCGCTGTATTGCTTTTTCTCCCAGCACCCGCTGCCGCCGATATTTGGGAAGAGTGCGGTAGTGGTCCGAACATCGTCATGACCAAATGTATCTGGGAGCGTTATGAGGCCGCCGACATCGAATTGAACGCGATCTGGAAGCAAGTCCTTGCGACCATCGCGCCAACCGAGTTCATGCCGGCCGAAAAGGCGGACGAATGGAAAGCGAAGCTTTTGAACGCGCAGCGTGCCTGGGTGACTTTCAAGGAGGAGGACTGCAGAGGTGCCCTCGCCTATGAATGGTTCGGCGGTAGCGGTGCCGGTGCCGCGATCGGCGCATGCCTCCACGCCCATACAAGCGCCCGAACCAAAGATCTTCGCGACCGTTATCTCGGGCGTTGATTGTAGACTCTTCGTGTTCTGTTCAACGAGGACTGTCGCCGCGCCAGCGGCACTAATCTATTCCGTGCCGAGTTCGACGACGCGCGTGCGAATGAAATCGATCATTGCCGCGCGGACCGCCCTCTTGCGCCATGGAGTCGCGGTGGTCAGCGCCGCCATATACTCATTTAAGTTATTGATATTATTGTTATATATTTATAATTCTGATTTCAACCCACAAATATACCCCATATGAAAAAGCCCCGGCCGAAACCGGGGCAGAGTGACCGACGTAGCATGTGGGCCTACGTCGGTCAGACGAGCTTGGGGCGCTCGAAGGGTTTTTTCCCTGCCATTGCCGGCGTGACGATCTACTCGCCATTTACCCTCCAATCCCGCGCTAGGGATTGCGCCTCGTCGATCATATAAGGTGTCATCATTTCGGCAACTCTGTCGCGGGTTTTGACGGCTAACTCATGGCCCTGTGCGGCCGCCAGGCTCCACCACTTGTAGGCCATCACATAATCCTTCGGGACACCGTGGCCTTTGGCGTACATGAGGCCGAGATTGTACTGCGCCGGTGCCGAGCCCTGTTCAGCCGCCAGCCGAGTCCACTTCACAGCCTCGACATAGTCCTGCGGGACGCCTCGGCCAGTGGCGTACACGACGCCGAGCATGGACTGCGCGGCCGCATGACCCTGCTCCGCCGCTAGTCGAGACCATTTCACAGCCTGGTATAGTCCTGTGCGACGCCTTTGCCTTTGAAGTACATGCTGCCGAGATTTAACTGCGCGATCGGGTTGCCCTGTTCAGCCGAGAGCCGATACCACTTCGCAGCCTCGGTATAGTCCTGATCAACGCCGAAACCCCCCTCGTACAAGATGCCCAGTAATTCTTGGCAGCCCATATCGCCTTCGTCAGCGCAGACCCGCCAGTGCTTCGCCGCCTCAGCATAGTCGCCGCGGGATACAGCGGCATTGCCGGCGGCGAATGTCCCCGCCGTCAGCGCGTGGTCCGCCATAGCTGGCGTTGAGATCAGGCCGATCGCTAGTAGAATTTTCTTAATCATCTCTCTTTTCTCCTCATGCGACATAGACACACGAAAAAGCCCCGGCCAAAACCGGGGTAGAGTTGCGCTACGTAGCACTACTTTTCAGCCGTGATGTTCCCACTCTACCCGCCAGAGGTAGTGGCGTTCTCCTCAAATCCTCACGAACATATCGTATAGATTTCATTGTCACTGTAGCCATGACCGCATCTGCTACACGCGCCCGTATCGTATTTCGGAGGCAAATGAACTCGAGCGAAGTCTTGAAGAAGTGGATCGGAGTTTTCATCCGCTGACGCTACCGGGCGCCGACCGTCGGCTCAAGCCAGTTTTCTTTGATACCGCCGTCAGCGTAAGTTGCGAGCGCTTTCGATGTCCCTAAGATCCTCGGCATGGCGCCGAAAGGGTAGCAAGCACAAAGACCCAATTAGCGATCAGCCGAATTTACCCTCGCACCGACCTCGCCCGCCGGATCAACCAGTGCATCAGCGAACTCAGCAAAGAACTGCGCTTGGTCGATGTGCTTCCGGTTTCTATGTCAGGGTCATTTTCATCATCAATTGATAGGAACTTGAGGGGCGTACCGTCATACCCTTCCTGATGGATGAAGTAAGAGGCATGGCACTTCTTGTGAACCACTTGTATTTCAGATGCGAGTCCTCGTAAGAACTTCGATATGGCTCTAATGTCTGAAGACAGCATCGCCAAAGGTTCGAGGAAAATTACAGTGCGATATGACCGACCGCTGATGTTTGCTAGGTGCGCGGGGTTGCCGATAATATCTAGATCAATCCCGAGCCTCTGCCAATGCACAACTTCATTGATGAGGCAGTCCTGAACAGGATCCTTGGTACTGGCCCCGATGACGTGTTGTCTCTGTCTAAGCACCAATGATCCACTAATCGAGTGCACGAGTAGCACCTTGGAACTCCGGTTTGTGTTCTTAGTGTATTGAGCCGCTGAGAGGACTTGACTCAAGTCGTTTCGTAGGAAGGCGTTCTGTACGATATTTGCAAATCCGATACCATCTACGTCTGCATTTCTCGCGCATTGGATACTCTCTTTGTACACTTCCAACGACTGCTCGCGCTCCACCGCAACCTCATAGACCACCCTCTTGCCGTACTGCTTGCATGCTGAGACTATGATGTAAGCGACGACGGGGCTGTTTGCCTCAAGACCAAGCTTGCTTGCCTATCCGGTTGTTACCCACACCCACTAAATGTAGGGTGGGTCCATTCTCCCGAGTAGAGCCCGTCGAATG
>Ga0315339_1000752_pt1 | contig 35565 bp, 33 predicted proteins | sample ASW17metaG_FD_204514 | JGI IMG/M metagenome (GOLD analysis project Ga0315339, IMG submission 204514) | Ammonia-oxidizing marine archaeal communities from Pacific Ocean, United States - ASW #17 | ecosystem: Environmental > Aquatic > Marine > Oceanic | place: USA: California | collected 2016-12-05 | reverse complement strand
ACATCGAGGCCATGGGTGCCGCGGAGTGTGCGGGGAACCGCGGTCGACTAGGACCGCTACCCGAGGAATTGCCTTTTGAGCAGCTTCCTGTCCGCTTCGAGTTCGGCCCGAAGAGCGGTCAGGACGACAAGGATATCGAGGAAGCGATGGTTGAGGATGATGGGGCCACTGGCCTGAGCCGTCGGCTCGGTGCCCGGTACGACGGACCAAGGACAACCACGTGAAGATGCGAATCATGGGGGATGTGTCGGTGATGGTGTTGGCGCTGGCCGCGGTTCTTTCGGCGGCGCCCGCGGCTGCACAGGTGCAGGACTCCATTCCGGGTGTCACTCTCGGACTTCTCTATGAGACCGGCTACCAACCAGCCCTCGCCATTCAGCCCTTCTCGGGCCGCTTGGGAGGAGAGACCGCAGCGTCTCAGGTAGAGGCCATCATGGCTCGAGACCTCCGCTACAGTGATCGTTTCGAGGTCATGGACTCCTTACCGGAATCCCTCGTGGGTGACGAGATCGACTATCAGCTTTGGGATCAGCTGGGCGCGGTTTGGCTTCTCTCCGGGGCGCTCGAGGGAGCAGGCGAAGGATTCGTGCTCGTGGTCGAACTCCATGACGTGGTCTACGGTGAGGTCCGGCAGCGAGGGCGTTTCCCGGTGCCGGACGACATGGCCGCCGACTTCCGGATGGCCGTGCACGGCGTGTCAGACGCCATCGTAGAGTGGATCTTCGACGAGCCAGGCATGGCCGCTAGCAAGATCGCGTTTTCTCGCTACACCGAAGACGGCAACCAGGAAATTTACCTGATCGACTCCGACGGGGAGAACTTCCGCCAACTGACGCAGTACGGCGACCTGACCCAGATGCCAACATGGTCCCCCGACGGTCAGCGGATTGCGTTCATATCCCGGAAAGACATCGGATTGCCTCGGATCTACGAGTTGGATCTGGATACCAGGAGTGAAAGGGTCGTCGAGCCGAACCGGGTCGGTGATCACATGACACCGGTATACGTTCCGAACGGCCGGGAGTTGGCTTTCGCCGTGATGGGTGGCAACCGCAGTGGGATCTTCCGGTACGACCTTGAACGGGACTGCTGCCTGACACAAGTCAGTGGTGGACGCTGGGACGATCTTTCCCCGACGTTTTCGCCCGACGGTGCCCGGATGGCGTTCAACTCCAACCGACTCGGCACGGCCCATCCTCAGATCTACGTGATGCCGTCGGCAGGTGGCGAGGCCGACCTGATTTCGCCCTATCTGCACGGTCAGGAGGGGTACTATACGTCGCCCGAATGGGCTCCGGTGGGCGACTATGTTGCTTTTCATGGGCGGGTGAGCCGGCGCGGTCGGTATCAGATCTTGGTAGCCGAGGTGGCCGATCAGGGACGACGTCTTCGGCAGCTCACTTGGGAGGGCAATAATGAAGATCCCAGCTGGGCGCCGGACGGGCGACATCTTGTTTTTGTCGGGCGTCGCGATTGGGGGACCGGGCTGATGGTGGTGGACACGGCTACGGGCAAGTACCGCATGCTTCTACGTGGCTTCGACGTTCGGGTGCCGGACTGGTCTCCATCCCTTGGAACGACAGGACCAGGGTCATTGCGCGGAGGGCCGTAATTGGGTATATGCCTTAGACCGCTTGATCTCCTTCAGGGGGCCCAAACGCGTGTCAACGCTAGCGTTTAAGAAGCGGCTCGCCGGTAGTGGTGAGCTCTATATCATGGACACTCCCACGACAGGATCGGGAATGAGGATCAAACACCTACTCATGCCGTGTTTTGCAGCCGCCCTAGTACTTGGCGCCTGTTCCAGCCCAGCACCGCCACCGGCCCCCACAGGACCGACCGCGGAGGAGCTCGCTCAGCAACGGGCCGACTCCATCGCCGCCGCTCGTGCAGCGGAGGATGCGCGCCGGAGGGCTGAGCAGGAAGCAGCCGACCGTGAGCGTGCAGCCCAAGATCGAGCCCGTCGCGATGCGCGATCCACGCTTGAAGAGGTGGTGACCTTCGACTACGACGAGTCCGCCATCACGGACAACGCTGAGGCGGCTCTGCGACGCAAGATTCCGATCCTTCGGAACAGCCCGACAGTGCGGATCCGCATGGAAGGCCATGCCGATGAGAGAGGCTCAACGGAGTACAATCTGGCTCTGGGAAGCCGCCGTGCTGAAGGTGTGCGGGACTTCCTCTCCGGGTTTGGTATCTCTGCCGACCGCTTCACGACCACGTCGTTCGGTGAAGACCGTCCGGTGGTAAACCGCAGTGACGAAGCGGCATGGGCCAGAAATCGCCGAGTCGAGTTCGTGATCACGGGTGGCACGATCGTGGTCAGCGAGGACGACCAGGACCAGCCGTAACGTTCGGAGCGAGGCAATGAGTTATACCCCTCCCTCCGGCCTGCTCACTGCGTCTCGACGTGGTAGAGGTGGCCGTGAGGGAGGGGTATTTCTTTTGGTGATGGGCGTACTCATGACCGTGACGTTCGGTGGGTGTGCCACCAAAGGTGATGTCCGGGCTCTGCAGGACGTGGTCGAGGCTCAGGCGTCTCGGCAGGATGGACAACTCGAGCGGTTGGCTGCCGAAATTCAGGCGTTGCAGGACACGCTAGAGATCCAGTCCGGTATGGTCGTGGACACCCGCGGGGGGATTGCGCGTGAGCTCCGCGACATGCAGGACACGTTGTCGCGACTCATGGCTTTGACCGGGCAGATCCAGCGGGAGGTTACGCTGCTCTCGAACCGCTTCGACGCGCAGGCGTCGCGCGTGACTCCCATGGTTCTGCCCGGCAACCCGGATTCGGTGGGTGTACCTTTCGATGTCGGGGGCGCGGACCCGGCGGGAGCCGACGGTACGTACCAGGCGGCGATAGCCCAGCTCAATCGGGGGTCATTGGGTACGGCACGCCGGGCGTTCGAGAGCTTCCTCGTCGACTATCCGGATCACCGCTTGGCTCCTTCGGCTCGATTCTTCCTTGGAGATGTCTTCGAGCAAGAGAACCAGCTGGACGATGCCATCGAGGCGTTTCTACGCATTCCCGAGTTGTATCCGACGGATGACCGGGTTCCTCAGGCCCTCTACCGCGTCGGTGCCATCTATGCGCTGAAGGAGAACGTGGCCGAGGCGGTGCGCTACCTGGAAACGGTCGTCAACACCTATCCTGACAGTGGCGCGGCAGACCTGGCCCAGGAGCTGCTGCAGGAACTCCGCTGACTGGCGGCTAGAGACCTCTAGTGCGCTGCCCAGACTGTGATGCGACCGAGAACCGGGTCGTCGACACACGGGATAGCCGCGGCGGACGGGCTGTGCGGCGGCGACGGGAGTGCGCGGTCTGCGGAACCCGATTCACCACCTACGAGCATATTGAGGAGCGGCCTCTCCTTGTCCTGAAGCACGACGGCAGGATCGAAGAGTTCGACCGTACCAAGCTGTCGCGGAGCATTTTCATCGCATGTGCCAAACGCTCGGTAACGCAGGACGATGTCGATGGCCTGGTCGACAGCATTCAGGACGCTCTGACCGGCGAGCTCCGATCGGAGGTTCCGGGGTCGCGTATCGGCGAATTGGTCATGGAACGCCTCGCTCCCTTGGACCGAGTCGCCTACATCCGCTTCGCATCCGTTTACCGGAACTTCCAAGACATCGGTGAGTTCCAAGAGGTGGTTCGTGACCTGAATACGCAGGAGGCGGAAGAGGTCCGATCGCGAAACCAAGAAGAACTCCCGCTCTGACCCGATCAGGGTCTGCCTGTTCGACACCCTAACACACGCAACGTTGAAGAAGATTCGGAACAGACGGGGCGAAATGCCCTTCCTCGACCATCTGGAAGAACTCCGGTGGCGAATCTTGTGGAGCCTCATTGCCCTTGTGGTGGCAAGCGTTGCGGGCTTCGTGCTGGTGCTCGAATTCGGGGTGCTGGAGATATTGCTGGCGCCGCTCGAAGAGGTCATGGGAGACGGGGAGAAGCTCAAGTTCTTCTCCCCTACAGAGCCTTTCTTTTTGATCCTGAAGATCGGTGTGCTGGTGGGGGTGATACTCGCCTCGCCGATCCTTGTTTACCAGGTTTGGGCCTTCCTATCTCCGGCGCTGGAGCGCCACGAGAAAAGGGCCATTATTCCCAGCCTGTACATGGGCCTGGTCCTGTTCGCGGTGGGCGTGACCATGTCGTATGTGCTCGCGCTTCCGGTCACACTCCGGTTTCTCCTTTTTTTTGGGGACGAGTATTGGGACCCGGTCCTGCAAGCGGCTCCCTACCTGGGTTTCGTTACGAAGTTGCTGGTCGCGTTCGGTGTCCTATTCGAGTTGCCGGTCGTGATCATGATTCTGTCAGCGCTCGGGCTGGTCACGCCGAAGTTCCTGAGGGAAAAGAGGCGACACGCGATCGTGATTATCACGGTGCTGGCCAGCTTCCTGAGCCCTGGCGATGTGGTCACGGTAACCATGATGATGATGGCGCCGCTCGTGCTGCTCTATGAGTTCAGCATCCTCCTTTCGGCCTTCATCTATCGCCGCCGGAAGCAGCACGAGATCGGTGGGGAACCGCCAGAGGGATCAGTTGGGACCGAATGATGGCTCAGATCAGACCCGCCGGTGGCCTCGGGCCCTGGCTCGTCGCTCTAAGCATCGTGGTGGGCTTGGCTCCAATTGGCCCGCTCACGGCCCAAGTGGTCGAGGAAGAGGTGGATTCAGCTCGGATTCGGATTCTGGAGCAGCTTGAACGCTTGGCTAAGCCGCCCGGTGTGGACTCGACGCTTTTCCGAGACTCTTTGACCGGCCGGCGGCCGCCGGTAGCCGCACCCACGCCGCCGGGCGACACGTTCCTAGCCAAGTTATTTGAACTCCCCGGTTATTCGGTGGCGCTCTACGAGGGGTCCGAAGCCCGCTTTGACGCGGTCGACGAGCGTCTTGTGCTGATCGGGGCGGAGGGGTCACCCGCCAAGCTCAACCGAGCAAGCGAGTCGATCACTGCCGCCGACACGATCAGTATGGCTGATTCCCTCGTGTGGACCGCCGGTGAGACTACGACGGAGCGGCCTGGGGAAGAGCCCGTCCGAAGCTCCAACATCATTTACGATCTGCGGCAGGGTAGGGGATCCGCTTTCGATGCCCAGACCAAGCTCACGCAGGGTGCCACGTGGATCATGGACGGGGACCTACCGGCGATCCTGCCAGATACGGTGTTCGGCCACGACATCAATTTCACGTCGTGTGAGGAAGAGGAGCCTCACTACCACTTTGCCGCCCGCGAGCTAAAGGCGATTGGAGGGAGTTGGCTGGTGGCCCGGAATGTGACGCTGAATTTCGGCGACGTACCGGTGCTGTGGTTGCCTTTCATCTTCCAAAGCACGGAGTCGGGAAGGCGTAGCGGTATTCTGCCGATCCGAGTTGGTGTGAACGACATCGTCCGCACATCTCGGGGACATACCCGAAGGGTGTCGAACGTCGGATTCTTTTGGGCGATCAACGACTATGCCGATGCCACCGTCGCGATGGATTGGTGGAGTGACAACTTTACGTCGTTGACCGGAGGATTTCGGTACAGACACAGGAAGCGGTTCATGGACGGGCGCGCGAATGTGAGACGGTTCTGGCAGGTGGATGGCGGCAGACAACTCTCCTTCGACGTGGGTCAGAATTGGCAAATCGACGAGCGTACCGCGCTGCGTGTGTCGGCCCGTTACGCGTCGAGTTCTTCATTCGTGCGTCAGAATTCCTTCGACCCGAGGGAGATAACGCAGTCAATCAATTCGGAAGGTGGCCTGAACCGTCGCTTCGACTGGGGTTCGCTGTCTTTGAGCGCCAATCGAAGGCAATTCCTAAGTGATGACCGCGTCGAGATGACGCTGCCCACGGCTAGTCTCTCGCTCAAGACCATCACTCTCTTCAAGGCTCCTGACAGCCGCGCTAAGTTCTTCAACAACATGACCTGGTCCGGCAGTGCCCGATACTCCAAGAGTACCACGGACCGCGCAATGCAAGCCGACTCCACCTTCAGTGCGTCCTTGGCCGATACGGAAAGCACGACCGGAAGCATGAGCAGTTCGTTCAATCTGGCGGGCTTTTCATGGAATCAGAATCTGAGCTTCAAGAGTTCAGCCGTGCTCGGTCTGCCGGCGCTTGTGGCTTTCCCCGGAGACACGCTGGGTGAACTGCCCACGGGCTTCGTGGATAAGGGCAATGCGGATGTCACCTGGAGCATGGCGTTCAACTATCAGCAGCGCCTCATCGGAAGCACGACGCTTACGCCGACTCTGAGCATCTCCGGCAGCATGAGGCGCTCCGATGACATCGTGGATGCGACAAGCTTCGTGTCGTCGCCGAGAAGGGTCTCGTTCGGCGCTCGTTTGAAGAGTGACATCTACGGCTACTACGGCGGTTTCGGTGGATTCGAGGCGATTCGTCATAAGCTCTCTCCGTCGTTCACCTACTCTTACGCACCCGAGATCATACCCACGCTCATTCAGGAGAACGTCTTCGGCGCACGCGAGGCCAAGGCAAGGAACGTCCTCAGTTTTGGGCTCAATCAGACCTTCGAAGCCAAGCGCCCCGACGACGGCACGGAGGAGGAGGTCGAAGATCCGTTGGAGAATCCGCTCCACCTCTTGGACGACCCGTTTACACCGGACTCCTTACAGGCTGTTCGTGCGGACTCGTTAGCCGCGGAAGCTGAGGCCCTGACTCTGCGCAGGCAGGAGCGCGATGCCGAGGGAGGCCCTGAGCGCCTTCCTGCGTCGCGCATCATGAACCTGTTGTCGCTCCGCACCAGCGTGGTCACATACGATTTCGTAAGGGCCAGCGATGAGGACGACTTCCTGAGAGGGTTCACGACGACCCGTCTCCAGAATCAGATCGGCTCCGACTTCTTGCGTGGCATGACGGTGTCGGTGGAACACGACATTTTCGATGAAGACGGGGAGGGGAATCGGAGCTTCTCGCCACTCTTGTCACAGCTGAACTTCACGTTCGCGATGAGTAATACGTCGGGGCTGTTGCTGGCGCTCGGGCGGCTGTTGGGTGGTGGCGAAGACGAAGAAGAAGCGCCCGGCACAGCCGATACGCCTGGCGGACGTATACCCGCCCCGGTTATCAACGCGGACGGTGACACGGTGCCGGCTTTGCGAGAGGACGAGGAACTGGACCCACTTCTGGACGATCTGGATGCCATCGGAGTGAACGATGAGTCCGCCGTGGTTCCCGGGTCGAACCCGTCCGCTGGGGCCAGGCGTCCGCGCGCACGTGGGGCTTCCGGCACATGGTCCTCAACGTTTAACTACTCCCTACGCCGCAACCGGAACGACAATCTGCCTGCGAGCCAACTGTTGCAGGTTGGACTCCGCTTGCGGCCGACCGAGAAATGGAGCCTGACCTGGGGGACGTCGTATGACCTCGACGTGAAGAGCTTCACGGATCATCGCATTCGGCTCACGCGCGATATGCACCGTTGGAACGCGAACTTTGACTTTCTTCAGACTGCGACCGGTAACTGGACCTTCCGTTTTCAGGTTTCGCTCACCGACAATCGGGACCTGAAGTTCGATTACGATCAACGCAGCGCCGATATCCGAGACCGTTTTTAGTCTGAGGCTGTCTTTGACGGCCCGCGCCCTGTCCTCACGGGACCATTCGGGTCGCCCTTCTGGGGTCCGACCAGAGTGGATCGGAGATCATGATCTTTGACTGGGCGTACCAGTTGCAGGCCGGCAATCCGCAGTTGGTTGGTCGCTGACCTCGTACTCTTCTTATCCGTTCGTGGGAACGCCCCCGGAGGCTTCGGCCGTCGGGGGCGTTGTCATCGGATCAGGTTCTATCCCCTTGTGTTCCCGGCAGTTGCAGGCAGATTAGTTCTTCCATTCCGATACTTCGCTCCTTCAGCATCGCCGCGTCGTTACGATGAACGTACCGGCGGCGTGAAGACTCGACTTCGAGCGTGAGTACATGAGGGTAGAAGCCTTAAAAGAGCAGGCCAGGGGCCACGAGCAGAACGAGCAGTGGCAGAAGGCGCTGGACCTGTATATCAAGGCCATGGACCGCATGTCCGACGAGGACGCTCCGGACATCGGGCTGTTGGACGAGGCGATTGCGGAATACCAGCAAGCGCTTCGTGCCTCTGCGGACCATCTTCCGACATACGAACTCTTGAGTCAGACCTTCCTCGACAAGAACGAGCCTGAGGCCGCCCTCCGATCGCTCACCCGCGCCCTCGATGCACCTTTTGAGATTGAGGATGAACTCATGGGCATCTACTACTACCTCGGCATGTCACATGAGGCGTTGGGGAACAAGGATCAGGCGGTAGAGTTTTACGACAGAGTGTTATCGCTGGGATATCAGCTTCGCGGACGTTACGGAGCGCCTGCGAGCCCTCCGGGACTGACCCAGGTGAGTTCCTGATCGATGTTTATGTCGAACCCGGCCTTGCACTGATGGAAGCGGCTGCGAGCTCGTTGTTGACGGGAGCATCCCCAGGCCTTTCGGCCATGCAGTCCCTCGTGGATGATCGCCTCGAGTCCGTCCAGGATGAATTGAAACGCATTATCGTGTCGGACTTCGACATGATCGAGGAGGTCAACGAGTACCTCCTTCTGATGAGGGGGAAGCTCTTCCGCCCTACGCTTCTGCTTCTCGCCAACCAAGTTGGCGGAAAGCCGTCGGATGACGTGGTTACCTCGGGAGCGGTGGTCGAGTTGGTGCATCTTGCAACGCTCGTCCACGACGACGCGGTGGACCACAGCGTCCTGCGGCGCGGGCTCCCGACGGTCAACGCTCTGTGGACTCATCAGATCGCCATCATCATGGGCGACTATCTGTACAGCCGATCGATCATGGAACTGACGCGCCTCGGCAAGCTCGAATCGTTGGCTGTACTCGCAAACGCAGCGAATGAAATGAGCATCGGCGAAATGCGCCAACTGACCTCGTATGACGCGCTGCAGTTTTCTGAGGAAGACTACTATCGGCTGATCGCCGCGAAGACGGCGTCCCTCATGTCGGCGGCGTGTGAGATGGGTGCCATCGAGGGGAGGCAGGAGTATCGGCAGCCGTTGGCCCGGTTCGGACACAGCCTCGGAATGGCTTTTCAGATCGCAGACGACCTACTGGACTACACGGGCTCCGAAGCTGTGACCGGCAAGCCGTCTGGGCACGATCTGAGGGAGCGTAAGGTCACTCTGCCTCTGGTGGGGGCACTGGCGAACGTTACGGATGCCGAAATGGCCGCGATCAGGGAATTCTTCACGCTCGTTGAGACTTCTGACGACGACATTCAGCGAGTTATCGACATCGTGGATGATCGAGGTGGACTGCAGTACGCGCGTAACCGGGCGGACCTGTACGCGGAGCGGGCCGAGCAGGAACTCGGCGGCGTCCCGGACGACCCGGCAGTCGAAGCTCTCCGGGGTGCCGTGTCCTACGCGGTCGGTCGTGACCGCTGAGGTGACGCACACCTGGATGGGATCCTTAGGAATGGGACGGTCGCATGCTAGTTGATACGTACGGACGCAACTTTAAGCGACTGGCGTGGACCCAAGCGCTCGGCCTGTTGCTGGGAGGGTTACTCACTCAACTGTCCGAGCTTTTTCTACCTGAGAGCGCGGCAAAGTCCTTCCTGACCACGTCAGTTGAAGCGTCGATCGGGCCCCTTTCGATCGACTTGGTTGCTGTTGCGTTTGCTATCGGGCCCCTAACTTTGAGCTTGAACGTGCTCACGTTGGTTGGGATTTCGGTTGTGGCATTTATCGTTCGATCCTGGATCTGAGGAAGACCAGGGCGGACCTCTAACGGAGGTATATTATGGGACTCGGCGGACTCGGCATGTGGGAGATGATGCTCATCTTCCTGGTCGTCCTCCTCCTTTTTGGCGCCAAGAGACTGCCGGAAATCGGATCGTCTCTTGGGAAGGGTATTCGGGAGTTCAAGGGCTCGATTCGAGAGATCGAACGCGAAGTCCAGGCTCCACCAACGCCGAGGGAGTCAGTGACATCGTCGTCGTCAGACGACGCGGAGCAGGAGCAGGAGCAGGACCAGGACCAGGAGCCCAGGACCCTTACCACGTCGCCCGATGTGGATCGGACCGAAAGCCCGGACGCGCAGTAGCTTGTCAAGCGAAAGCGGCGGCCGGAGCCTTGAGGCTCCGGACGCCGCTTTGTTGTGCCTACTTTTGTTCGGCCCTAGAAGACGAGCGGAAGCTGCTGCTGCTGATCCGCCGGGTCGACGTTAAGGACTTCGGCACGCCGGTCGATGATCCGGGCCGCGGACCGTAGGCCCTGTAGCCAGTCCTGCAGGCGAGTCTGTTGTACACTGGCCACCATCTGAGTGCGTTGTGTCGCGCGCTCTTCTTCGAACGCTGATGTGTCCGCTGCCATGTAGTCTACTAATTCGAGAATGAAGACGTTGTTGTTGGCCTCCACCACGCTGCTGACCTGGCCTTGGTACAGGCCGAATCCAGCGCCGACCGCTGCGTTTAGTCGACCGAGACCGGGAACGAAGTCCATCCGTCCGTACGGTCCAGCGTCTTGGATTTCCAGACCACGGGCCGCCGCGGCGGCGTCGAGGTTCGTACCCGAGCGAACGTCGCCCACGACCTCTTGCCCTTCAGCCACTGCCATCTCGAGCTTCTTCCGATTCCGGACTTCTTGCTCGATCGAGGTCGTGGCGTCCTGAAGTGAGATGAATCCGGCGTCACGCGTCTCGACGAGCTCGAGCATGTAGAAGGCCTGCCTTGTCTCGAACACTGGACTCACATCACCAGGAAGGGCTTCTTCGAAGGCCCAGTCGGCACCTTCGCCGACTTGGCCCGCCCCGATCACAAAAGCGAAGTCCACGCTCAGTGTAGCGGCTTCACTCTGGAGCCCCAGCATGTCGACGGCTTCTTGCATGGTCCGCGATTCGCCCAGTCCCTCGAGGGAGTCGGCGAGGGTGAGAAGCTGTAGCTCGGACCCATCGGTCCGCTCGAACTGAACCAGGACGTGCCGGGCCTGGACACTGTCGCCTGCTTTGTCCTGGATCTCGATGAGGTGATAGCCGAACGACGTCCGTACCGGTTCGGTGATGTCACCCTTGGCCGCGGCAAAGGCTGCCTCCGAGAACCCCGCCACCATCCGCTCCTCCGTGAACCACCCGAGTTCGCCGGATCCTGTGGAGAGGCGCGGCCTGGCCAAGATTTCGTCGAACGTGACCCCGTCGCGGACCTCCTGTCTGAGTTCCTCTGCTAGCACGCCAGCGGCTACTGTATCGGCGGGGGTAGGGGCCTTCTCAAGCACGACCACAGACACCGACGCCTGTGCCGGGATTGCGAACTCGTCGCGGTTGCCGTCGTAGTAGTCCGCCACGTCTTGCGCCGTCACCGGAACATCGGCATCGGCGATTCGTTGCGACGGGTTGAGCGGGACGTACCGGACCGAGATACGCTCATTACGATCCTTGTAGTCCTGCCAGAGAGCCGCGTCACTGATGTAGACATCGGACGACACCTGTCGGAGCAGCTTACCCCGGGGAATGATTTCCCGGTAATAACCCTCGAGCTGCATCAGGACCTGGTCGTCGATCGTTGGCGACGAGATGTAGTCCTGGTACTTCTGGATGTCGAAGACTCCTTCGGTCTGGAAGGCCGGGTTGGTCCGGAGCTCAGCGGGCGGACTGAATCGCGCTGCACTGCGAATCTCGTCGTCCGTAACCTCGATGCCGCGGCGCTGCAGTTCCTGTCGGATGAGCACCTGGTTGACCACCTCGTCCCAGGTCGCGTCCTCAATGTCGCTGATCTGCTGGCTGGTGACCGCGTCCTCCTGCGCGTCCTGGACCTGATCCATGAGCCGGCCGTACGTGAAGTTGTACTCCTCGTAGCTGACGGACACACCGTTCACGCTTCCGATCTCGCCCACGGATAGCCCACTTCTCCCCGTGATGTCCATGCCCCACTGGAACACCATGAGACCCACGAAGGCGAATGCTGTGATCAGCATGATCCACTTCGTGTTCTCCCTCATCTGACGCATCATAACCCGGCAACTCCTCGGCGCGCTGCGGCGGTCAACACAATTCGTGCCTTTTATACGCAAAAGGCCTCAAAAAGTAACGGCACCCCTGAGGCCCCTCAACTCCTTCGTTGACACGTTTTTAGCCGAATCAGTATCTTCCCTCGTTCACACGTCCGCCGGTTCCGTCTCTTTTCTTACCGATTCTCCGTGGAGTAGGCTTTGCCCGAAGCGCTCAATCAGCAGATCGATCGACTCCAGGAGATCGTGAACAGTGACAGAGATCCGGAGGGGCGGGCCTTCGTGCCCTTGGCCGATGCTTACCGCAGGGCTGGAGATCTGGACCGCGCGCTCGAGGTGGTCAGTGAGGGACTGGGCGCCCTTCCCGACTCAGCGTCGGCGCACGTGGTGTCCGGATGGCTGTGCCGTGATCTCGGAGATGATGACGGTGCGATGCGGTCCTTTGAGCGAGTGCTCGAGCTAGACGACGAGAACGGGATGGCATTGCGCGCTCTGGCCGAACTAGTGGAGCCTGTACGCGGCTTGGCATTTGCCGAACGGATGGTCGAGCTCGACCCCGATGATTCGGATGCGATGGCGGTGCTCGAAGGTGTGCGCTCTGCCCTCGAGGTGTCTGCGGAGGCTGATGAGGTCGTCGCATTGCTCGATGAGGTCGACGAGACCGTCGTGTTGGATGGGCCCACGGTTCCGATCGCCGATCTCGCACCGGCCGTTGAACCCGAAGCCGAGCCCGAGGTCGAGGACGCCGGCATGGAGGCCGCCGTTGAGGTGGCCGCCGAAGCGCCGTCCGAGATCGCCGAGCCCGCGGACGAACCTTCGGACCAGGCTGAAGCTGAGATCTACACGCAGACGTTGGCCGAGCTTTACGCCAAGCAGGGTGCGACGGACAAGGCCGTCGAGGTGTACCGGAAACTGCTCGTAGACGATCCGGACAACGGGATGTTCCTTCACCGTATCGCCGAGTTGACCCGCGGTGTCGCGCCGGCACCGGTTGTTGAGGAGACCGACGATCGCCCGGCAGTGCCGATTGAGTCACTGGCGCCCGATGTGGAGATGGTGGTCCAAGATGACCGTCCCGTGGTGCCGATCGAATCACTGGCGCCTGACCCAGAGGCGCAGATCGTCGATGATCGTCCGGTCGTGCCGATCGATTCGCTGGCTCCGGACCCGCCAGAATCTGAGGCCCAGGAGCCGGTCGTCACTGTGGAAGACCTGGCACCGGACGGCGAGCCGGTGGCGACCTTTGAGACGGACGCGACTGTCGATGCGGCGGAGGCTATGCAGGACGACCGGCCGGTCGTGCCTTTCGAGTCTCTTGCGCCTGACGCGTCCAGTGAGGGCCCCGACGAGGATCCGTGTTCCCATGGATGAACAAGCTTTGAGCGCGGAGACACCGCGTATCGCTGTGGTACACGGACCTAACCTGCGCCTCCTCGGGAGAAGAGAGCCCGAGGTTTACGGCACCGATACCCTCGACGATATCAACGGCTCGATCGCGTCTCTTGCGGCAGAGTTGTCCGTCGAGGTCGAGATGTTCCAGTCCAACTCCGAGGGTGAGATTCTCGACTTTCTCGAGGATGCTAGCGGTCGGGTCGACGGGTTTCTCATCAATGCGGGTGGATTGACCCATACCAGTGTGGCGCTCCGGGATGGCCTCGTCGGCAGCGGGCGGCCTTTTGTGGAGGTCCACCTTTCCAATACCGCCGGTAGGGAGCGATTTCGGCGACACTCGTTCCTTGCGCCTGTGGCGGCTGGGGTGGTTCTTGGTTTCGGATCCCAGAGCTATCTTCTAGCGCTCAGGGGCCTGGTGGCCCACATCGCCGGACGCTAGCGCCGGCTGATCTCTATCGACTACAAGGCGACATGGCTTCCACTGCTGACTTTCGTAACGGCTTGGTTCTGGACATCGACGGCCAGCTCTGGACCATCATCTACTTCCAGCACGTCAAACCCGGTAAGGGAGGGGCGTTTGTCCGGACCAAGCTGAAGAGCGTTCTGGCTGGGAATGTGGTGGACAAGACCTATAGGTCCGGAGAGAAGGTGACCGACGTCCGTCTGGAGCGTCGTCCCGTCACCTACAGCTATACCGACGGCCAGCTATACCACTTCATGGATCAACAGACCTTCGAGATGACTCCGATCTCCGGCGACCTTCTGGGAGAAGAGCAACTTAGGTACTTGAAGGAAAACATGGAGTGTGAGGGCCTTGTGCACGACGGCAACGTCATCTCTGTGGAGCTCCCTCAGTTCGTTGAACTGGCCGTGACGCAGACGGATCCGGGAGTCCGCGGAGACACGGCCCAAGGTGGCACCAAGCCCGCGACCCTCGAGAGTGGCGCGGTCGTTCAGGTGCCCCTCTTCATCGAGGAGGGTGACGTGCTCAAGGTCGACCGCCGCGAGGACAAGTATCTGACACGGGTCACTTCATGATCAATCTGGATTTTCTCCAAAGCCTGATTCAGGCTATCGACTCAAGCGGACTGGACTCCTTGGAGCTCGAGCGGGGCGGCACTCGTATCAAGCTGTCCAAGACGCCGCCAACGGCTGGTGCTCTCGCAACGGCCGCGGCCCAAGCTGCTGCCGCTGCGCCGGCCGTTGCGGCTCCGCCGCCGGCCGGAGTCGAGACTGCCTCCGACGCTGCGGCTCCTCCGTCCGATCTAATCGAGATCAAGTCGCCGATGGTGGGCACCTTCTACCTCGCCCCGGCTCCCGATGCGCCGCCCTACGCGGAAGTCGGCACTCGGGTTAGCCCCGGCGATACCCTGTGCATCATTGAGGCGATGAAGCTCATGAACGAGCTGGAGTCCGAGGTGTCGGGAGTGATCCAGGAGATCTGCGTCGACAATTCGGACCCGGTTGAGTTTGGACAGGTCCTGTACCGGTTATCTCCTTCCTAAAGGGGTGGACTCCTCATATCGGCACAGGGCGGTGTCAGGACTGCGCTCGGCTCCCTGCGACGTGGCGTTGCTACGTCTCAGTCTCCTCGCTTGCCTTCCTACCCCTGCACTCGATCTGAGAAGTCATGGGACAATGTGGGTTTGACGGGGGTGAGCTGAGTGTTCAAGAAGGTTCTGATTGCCAACCGCGGGGAAATCGCTCTTCGCATTATCCGAGCTTGTCACGAGCTCGGGGTGAAGACCGTCGCCGTATACTCGGAGGCGGACCGCGAGTCTTTGCACGTCCGTTTCGCAGACGAGGATGTCTGCATCGGCCCGGCTCCGGCGGCGCAGAGCTACCTCAATGTGCCTCAGATCATCGCGGCGGCTGAGGTGACCGGAGCCGAGGCGATTCACCCGGGATACGGATTCCTGGCGGAGAACGCCGAGTTCAGCGAGATCTGCTCTCGCTCAGACATCGTCTTCATCGGGCCCACGCCTGATCAGATTCGATCGATGGGAGACAAGGCAACCGCTCGACGTACAATGACCGAGCTTGGGGTACCTACGGTGCCCGGCTCTGACGGGGTGGTGTCCGATCCCGAGGAGGCGGCGCGGATTGCCGCTGAGATCGGGTACCCGGTAATGGTCAAAGCGTCGGCCGGTGGTGGAGGGAAGGGGATGCGAGTCGTCCCGGATGCGGAGAACTTCCACCGACTGCTTCAGGCCGCGCAGACTGAAGCAAAGGCGGGTTTCGGTAACGATGAAGTCTATTTGGAAAAATGCATCATCGGGCCCCGACACATCGAGTTTCAGGTCTTTGGTGATCGGCATGGACGCGTCGTGCATCTCGGTGAGCGAGACTGCTCCATACAGCGTCGGCATCAGAAGCTCATCGAAGAGGCACCCTCACCGGCTCTCACACCTGAACTGAGAGAACGGATGGGGCGGGACGCTGTGTTGGCGGCCAAGGGTATCGACTATGTGGGCGCCGGGACCGTGGAGTTCCTGCTCGACGCCGACGGGTCCTACTACTTCATCGAGATGAACACGCGCATCCAGGTAGAACACCCGGTCACGGAAGTCACGACGGGCCTGGACCTCGTGAAGGAACAGGTTCGGGTGGCCGCGGGCGAGCCGTTGTCATTTCCTGAGGACATTGAACATCGTGGCCATGCGATAGAGTTCCGGGTCAACGCCGAGGCCGCCGAACGCAATTTTGCCCCATCTCCAGGGCAGATCGTCACCTTCCATCCCCCGGGCGGCCCCGGCGTGCGGCTCGACACGCACCTGTATAGCGGATATCACGTGCCCCCCTATTACGATTCGCTTCTGGCCAAGCTCATCGTGCGCGGGAACACTCGCGAGGAGGCGATCGTCAGGGCGCAGCATGTGCTCGAGTCCTTCGTAATCGAGGGGGTCACGACGACGATCCCGTTCCTCTCCGAGATTACTCGCGACGACCAGTTCGTCCGCGGTGAGGTGGACACGGGGTTCATCGACCGCTTCCTCGCCGAGAAGGCAGGTGAAGGATGAGGGTCGGCGTATTCTTTCAGGCCGGAGAGCCGGCGGTAATGGATATGGTAGACCGTACCGTTGTGGTGATCGACGTACTTCGGGCCACGAGCACCATGGTAGAGGCCTTGGTCAACGGAGCCCAAGGAGTCTATCCGGCCGCGTCCACGGAAGAGGCCATCAAGCTTGCGTCTTCCCTCGGTCCGGAGGACACGCTGCTTTGTGGAGAGTCCAAGGGCTTGATGATCGAGGGGTTCGATCTTGGAAATTCACCGCGGGAGTTTACCCCCGATCGCGTCACGGACAAGCGACTGATTATGAGCACGACCAACGGCACGAGAGCCTTCCTCATGGCAGAGGATGCCGATCGAGTTTTGGCGTGTTCATTCTTGAACGTGGGTGCCGTCGCCTCTGCGATGGGCGAGGCCGAGGAGATGGTCATCGTCTGCGCCGGGAGGGAGGGTCGTTTTGCTGCCGATGACGCGGTTTGTGCCGGTACTCTCCTGATGCGACTTCAGGAGAGCCACGACGGTGAGATCAAGCTCAACGACGCCGCTAAGGCTGCGTTGGAGCTCGCAAACAAGTTCCGGGTCGGGGCCGAGTTCCTGGCGATGACGGACGGGGGCAGAAGCCTCGTGGACATCGGGTTCCGAGAGGACCTCGACCACTGTGCACGGGTGGACCGCTACGACGTGGTGCCAGAGATGGAGGATCGAGTGATTCAATTACGCTCTCTCGGTGAGGCAGACCAGCCGGTGAGCCACTGATGCTTTCACGCGAGCAGCAGAGGGACATGATGGCGGCAGGCCTTTTGGCACTGGCGCTCTTTTTCGGTGCGGCTCTGATGCCCGTGTCGATTCTCGGTCCGCGCGGTGCGGCCTGGTTTCCCTCGGGCAACATGATGGGCCTGGTGGGCGGCACGACCGAAAGGGGCCTCACCGGTTTGCTCGGCGGCTCGGCGTTTTTCGTACCTATTCTGTTGCTGGTTTCGGGCCTCAGGGCTTGCGACTGGCTCTCGCCAGGCTGGACGGTTCGCCTTTCGGTCTTGTCCTTGGGGCTCATGCTCATCCTTCCCGTGGGACTCCAGGTGACGGCGCAGGGGCCCGAAATGGCGGGCGCTTGGGGGGGGCTGGTGGGACCGCCTCTTAACACGGCCCTTGGGTTCTTGGGGGCGGTGCTACTCCTGTCGTTGCTCCTGGTGGTGTTGTCCGTGGGAACGCTCGGGTGGAATCCACTACGCTCGCTCGCGTATGGGATGGCTCAGGGAAGCGGAGTCATGGCCCGCGGTGCGTCGAGGCTCGTGGGTTGGGGTGAGCGTATGAGGGCCCGATGGGACGAACGGGCCCGTTCTCGCCTGGAGCAGACTCCGCCGATGGAGCTACTCGAGGGCGAGGCGTCGGACGAAGACAACGTCGAGGACGATCCAGCCGACGAGGCGGAGGACGAGCCTTCGGGTGGGGAGGGACAAGAAGAGGCGGAGGATCCGGCGGAAGACCCGGCGGAAGACGAGGTCCAGGAGTCCGAGGACGACGATCTCGAGGCTGATGCTAATGCTGTGCCAGACCCTGATGCCGTAGAGGTCCCGCCGGACGAGCCCTACCTCGAACCGGTGGATGAACTCGAAGCGCTCCTGCCCGATCCCTTCCCGAAAGAAAACCTAGGAGAGACGGGTCTCCCGCCTGTGGAGTTCATGACCACCACCGACGACGAGAACCGGGGGGACATGGAGCGCGAGTTGGACGCGTTGGGCGAGGTCCTGGTCGAGAAGCTTCGGACGTTCAACGTCGAGAGCGAGATCGGTGGCCGAACCACGGGCCCGGTTGTCACGCAATACGAGGTGATCCCTGCTCCAGGGGTTAAGGTCAACAAGATCGCCAACCTCGACGCAGACCTGGCGTTGGCAATGAAGGCGAAGAGCATCCGAATCGTGGCGCCGATCCCCGGCAAGGGAGCCGTGGGAGTCGAGATTCCGAATCCGGAACCAGAGATCGTTCGTCTCCGAGAGATACTGGACTCGAACGCCTACCAGAAGAGCAGCGCAGCGCTTCCATTAGCTCTGGGTAAGGACCTGAACGGCAAGCCATATGTGGCCGATCTTCGGAAGATGCCGCACATCCTGATCGCCGGCGCCACCGGATCCGGGAAGTCGATCTGCATCAATACGATCATTACGAGCCTGGTCTACCGGCACACCCCCGAGACGCTCCGGCTTCTCATGGTGGACCCCAAGATGGTTGAGTTGTCCACGTATAAGATGCTTCCCCACCTGCGGCACAGCGTCGTGACAGATCCGCGTGACGCGGCGGGGCTTCTCAAGTGGGCGGTCCTCGAGATGGAGCGCCGCTACATGCTCCTGAGCAACAACGGCGTGCGATCCATCGACGAGTTCAATGAGCGGGTGCGCGATGGGGTCGTACTCCGACGCTTCGAGCCGATAGGCCCCGAGGAGGACCCGGACCGGTGGATATACCAGGAAGGCATCCTCCCCTACGTGGTCGTGGTAGTAGACGAGCTGGCCGACCTCATGATGACCGTGCAGAGTGAGGTCGAGAAGCCACTGACCAGCTTGGCACAAAAGGCCCGAGCGATCGGCATCCACCTGATCGTGGCGACCCAGCGACCCAGCGTGAACGTCATTACTGGATTGATCAAGGCGAATTTCCCGTCGCGGATCGCCTTTCGAGTCGCGTCGAAGACGGACTCCCGGACGATCCTGGACCAAAACGGGGCGGACGCCTTGTTGGGCAACGGCGATATGCTCTTCCTCCCGCCGGGATCCAGCGAGCCGGTTCGAATTCAGGGTGCATACATCTCCACCGCTGAGACGGATCGCATGATGGGCTGGTACAAAGAGCGGGTGGAAGCGCGCGAGCAAGCACACGAAGACGCGGAGGCCCAGGGTGAGGCCGATATTCTCGAACAGATTCGGAGTCACGAGCAGGAGGAAGCGGGCGCCCCGTCTGACGGACCCTCCGACTGGGACGACCTATTCCGGGCGGCGGCCGAGGTGTGCATCCAACACGAACAGGGCTCCACTTCGTTACTCCAACGTCGCCTGAAGATCGGCTACGGCAGGGCCGCGCGGATCGTGGATCAACTCCACGAGGCCGGAATCCTCGGCCCGTCGGAGGGCTCGAAGGCTCGGGACGTGCTGGTGGGGATGGACGCGCTGGACCTTATCTGCTCGAGCGAAAGCATCTAGCATAGGAACGGCTCTGATACCGAACGGGTATGGACCGCTCATGATGCCTCGAATCAGCCCAAATCTTGGACGTCCGAATCGGTGGAGGGCGGGCCGTGTCTGGGCCCTCCCGCTCGGACTGCTTTGTGCCTTATGTGGCGCATTGCCCTCACACCTTCCTGCGCAGGACGAGCGAGCGTACGAGGTGCTTGAGGCTGCCTCGGAGCGATACTGGGGGCTCGAAACGCTTTGTGCTCGGTTCCACCAGGAAATCGAGGTTACCCTGCTTCGACAGACTCGGGTGGGCGACGGCACGCTGTGCCAGCGGCAACCTGCCGAGTTTTCCATGCGATTCAGTGATCCGGAAGGGGACTTGGTGGTCGTGGATGGCGACTTCCTGTGGACCTTCTATCCGAGTATTGACGCGGCCCAGGTCATTCGGTTCGCGGCCGCCGGGGCCGAGGGGCGCTTCAACTTCTATAAGAACCTGTTGGAGGACCCGCGCGGGCGCTTCGATGCCACGTACGATGGCGTGGACCTGGCCGCTCGGCCGTCCCACAAGCTTAGCGTGACCCCGAAGGACACCGAGGCGTTTCGTTCCGCCGTTGTATGGATCGACGTCGAGAGCCACCTGATTACCGGGGTCGATGTGCACGATACCAACGAATCCATCAGGCGCGTGCGCCTGACCAACCTGAGGGTGAACGTCGAGGTGTCGGACAGCGAGTTCCGTTTCGTGCCCCCGCCCGGCGCCCGGATACTGAGCCGATGAAAACCAGGAATCTGCCGGTCTTCCCCTTGGCTCCCGATCCGGTCCGCAGCGACGTGGCCCCGGATGTCGAAGCGGTACGCCTCGATATTGATCCGGTTGGGCCGGCGGGCGGTCCTCGCATCGGCCTGGTCACACTCGGGTGTGACAAGAATACCGTCGACTCGGAAAAAATGATGGCGGCTCTGTTAGGACACGGAGCGCGGGTCTCGTCAGACGTAGAGGGCTCGGACGTGGTGGTAGTGAATACTTGCGGCTTCATAGAGGCGGCGAAGGAGCAGTCGATCGAGACGCTGCTCGAGGCTTGCCAGTTGAAGGGCGAAGGCGAGGGTAGTGTGCAGGCCGTTGTGGCGGTCGGGTGCATGGTGCAGCGCTACAAGGAGCAGCTCGAAGCCGAAATACCAGAGGTCGACCTCTTCCTCGGACTCACGGAAATGGCTTCGCTGGTCCCCGAACTACGGGAGCGTGGCCTCCTGCCTGAGGAATCCGACGCGATCCCCAATATGGAGCGGCCTCTCCGAATACTCTCGACTGAAACGCCCCATACATCGTTCTTGAAGATCAGCGAAGGGTGTGACCATACGTGTGCGTTCTGCGCCATTCCCAGCTTCAGGGGGCTGCACCGCTCTGCTCCGCTGGAAGATCTCGTAGCGGAGGCACAAGCCCTGAGTCGCCAAGGCGTGAAGGAGTTGAACATCATCTCGCAGGACACGACTTGGTACGGACGTGACCTGTGGCGGAAGGACCGTTCTTCTCCTCTTCTGCCGGGTCTGCTTCGAGCGTTGGTCAGCGACACCGACGTGCCGTGGTATCGCCTCTTCTACATGTATCCGTCGGGTATCACCGCCGAGATCGTAGAGTTCATGGCGACCGAGAAGGCCATCGTCCCCTACCTGGACATGCCGCTACAGCACGGGAGCGATCGGATTCTCGAGGCCATGAGGAGGCCTGAGCGGCAGAGTGTCATCCGCGAGCGCGTGGCTTGGCTGCGAGACGGTATACCCGACCTTACGCTTCGGACTACGGTGATTGTCGGGTTCCCCGGGGAGACCGATGACGATTTTCGGGAGATGCTCGACCTGCTCGAGGAAGTCCGCTTCGATCGTGTCGGGGCATTCACCTACTCGGTAGAAGACGGCACACCCGCCGCTGACATGCCCGACCAGATACCTCAGTCCCTGATGCGGGAGCGGCTCGAGGAGGTGATGGACCTGCAGCGCATGATATCGGCCGACCGCAACCTGGAGCTCATCGGTCAGCGGACCGTGGCTTTGGTCGATGATCTCGTGAGTGACCCCGGGCCGCTGGGCGAGGCTGCGGAGGGTCGACCCGTAGGGGTGGCGCGCACCGGTGGGCAGGCGATCGACGTAGACGGTGTAACACACTTGTATCCGGATGATCGCATAATTCCCGGCGAGTTCGTGACCGTCGAGATCGTGGACGCAGCCGAGTACGATCTGGTCGGGCGGGTGGCGTCGTGACCCAGGACGCCAAGGCACTTTGGCGGCGGGCACAAGATTCCATCCCAGGGGGGGTCAACTCTCCCGTCCGATCCTTCCGTTCTGTGGGCAGCACGCCGTTTTTCGTCGAGCGGGGCGAGGGACCCTACCTGTATGACACGTCAGGGAATCGGTATACGGACTATGTCCTGAGCTGGGGGCCGCTGATCTTGGGACACGCGCACCCGGTCGTATTGGACGCCGTGGCCACGCAGTTGCATCGGGGCACCTCGTATGGGGCTCCGACCGTGGCCGAGGTTGAATTGGCCGAGCGTATTGTGCGACTGGTGCCGAGCGTTGACATGGTGCGGCTCGTAAACAGCGGCACCGAAGCGACCATGAGTGCCCTACGCCTCGCGAGAGCGGCGACCGGCAGGGACGTGGTGCTCAAGTTTTCTGGATGTTATCACGGCCACGCTGACGCTTTTCTGGTTGCGGCGGGAAGTGGAGTCGCGACCCTTGGCCTTCCGAATTCGCCTGGTGTGCCGGAGGCCGTGGCCGCGCAGACGGCCGTGTTGCCGTTCAACGACCTGACTGCGGTAGAGGCTCTGTTCGCCGCCCGTGGGGACGAGATCTCGAGTGTGTTCGTAGAGCCGGTGGTCGGGAACGCCGGGCTGATTCCCCCCGTTGAAGGCTTTCTCGAGGGGCTACACGCGATCACGGCCAAGCACGGGGCGCTTCTCGTCTTCGATGAAGTCATGACCGGCTTCCGGGTTGCTATGGGTGGCGCTCAGGAACGCTACGGGGTACAGCCGGATCTCACGACGCTCGGCAAGGTCATCGGGGGTGGGCTTCCGGTGGGGGCTTTTGGCGGCCGCAGGGACCTGATGGAACAGGTAGCCCCCGCGGGCCCCGTCTATCAGGCGGGCACCCTGTCGGGCAATCCGTTGGCCACATCAGCCGGAGAAGCGCAGCTCGGCTACCTGGAGTCCCACGACCCGTTCTCAGACCTGGAAGCCACCGCGACGAGGCTTGTGCAGGGGATTGTGGCTGCTCTGGAAGCCGCGGGCATCGCGGCTACGGGGTGTGCTGTCGGGTCGATGTGGGGCGTCTTCTTTCGGGACGCTCCTGTCACGTCCTTCGAGGACGCTCAAACTGCGGATGCGGAAACGTTTGCGCGGTTTCACAAGGCGTGCCTCGATCGAGGTGTGTTTCTTGCACCGTCTCCGTTCGAGGCCGGATTCGTTTCCACTGCCCACACTGCAGACGTGATCGAGGAGACTCTCGAGGCGGTTCGCGGGGCGGCGTTGGAGGTCGGCTGATCGCGATTTTCGAGTTCGCAATTGTACGGAGGTAAGGTCCGGATGAGGACGGCAACAATGTGGAAGGCGGCGTTGGTAGCAGCGGTGATCTTCGCGCCCGGGGGCGTGAAGGGTCAGGAGTTGGCGGACTACGACTATGCAAACCTCTCTTTCCGGGGAGTCATGTTCGAGGGCGGGTACATCTTCGCCAACAACGTGGAGAACACCGAAACCTTTGGGCTTCGCTTCGACCTCGGATTTCTCGGACGAGGCTTTCGGATCGTCCCCGGTGTGTCCTATTGGACTTCACAGATGGCGGAGGACGAGGTGCTGGATTTTGAGACCCGCCTAGGGGCCTTGAGCACGGCACAGGGCGGCACACCTCCCGCGGGCGGATTCGACCTCGGCGTCATCGATCGTGACGACGTGGTCTTCAGTCTCGACGGGCATTACATGTGGTCCGTGCCCCTCAATCTTTTTCTGTGGACAGGGGTCGGCGCCTCCGCTCACATCCTGAACGGCTCCGGCCCGGGGGTCGACGGCACGTTCGTGGAGGATCTTCTGGATTCTGTCTCGGCGGGGTTCAACATCCACGGCGGCATCGAGTCACCGCTCACACCGCGCTTTCGCGCATATGGTGGCGGCAAGCTAGAGGTCCTCGGTGATCTTCGATATATCGAGCTTCGGTTCGGTCTGAGCTATATCTGGGGAGACCTGGTGTCCGGGGAGGGGTCCTAGTGTCTAGCAGTGACCCCCTTCGAGTCGGCGTTCTGGGCGTAGGGGCGATCAGCCAGATCGTTCACCTTCCCATACTGACCGAGCGCGACGATGCCAAGGTCGTGGCCGTGGCGGACGCCGACATCCCGAAAGCGGAGACCCTCGCCACACGCTTTGAGGTTCCCAGGATCCTCTCGGACCAGGAGCTGGTCCGCGATGAAGATGTGGACGCCGTGGTGATCTGCGCGCCGAATCACCTCCACGACTCTCTGGCCGTTGCGGCTCTCGAGGCCGGCAAGCACGTATTCGTCGAACGGCCGTTGGCGCTCACTCCGGAAGGGGTGCAACGGATCATCGATGCGGCCTCCGCGGCCGGCCGGTGCCTCACCGTCGGTATGAATCATCGCTTTCGTCCAGACGCGGGGGCGTTGGCGTCCTTTGTGGCCGGTGGTGAGTTGGGTGATATCTATGCCGTGCGGGCGAGTTCTCTGACCCGCAAAACGCCCTCGGTGCGCTCGACGTGGCGTCAGAGTGCAGAGCTGGGTGGTGGCGCGCTGATGGACCTCGGGGTCCAGATCCTGGACCTTGCTCTCTGGTTGGTTGGGTATCCCCGCATCACTAGAGTCTCGGCCGTGCTGGAGAGGGGTCACGACTCGGCGGACGATTCGGTGGAAGACGCCGCGAGTCTGTTCGCGGTGGCCGAGAGTGGCACCGCCTTCAGCGTTGAGGTGAGTTGGAGCCTGTTTGCCGATGCGGATTCCCACTACGCCCGAGTCATGGGCACGGATGGGTCCGGTTCGCTGCCTCCCCTGGAAATTCAGAAGCAGTTGGGTGGTCGCCCGATGGACGTGACCCCTCGGCGGCCTAAGCCCAGAGGGGGCGAGAATCTGTTCACCAACGCCTACCGACGACAGCTGGATCAATTCGTCCGGGCCACGGCCGGAGAGTGCGACATTCCGATTCCCACCGAACAGGTCCACTTGATGGAGATCATGCAGGCCGCCTACCGATCAGCGGAGCTGGGGCAGGAGGTAGGGCTTGGCGAAGGCTGACGGGCCCTTGGTCCACGCTTCGAGTCCTTCCTTGGCCGGGAGTCTTTCGGCCGCCCGCCGGGCGAGCACCCCGGTTCTCACGAGCCTGGCGTTGGTGATTCTGGCCGGATGGGCAGCGGCCCCCGTGGCCGCTCAGGTCGTTCCGCAGCCCGAAGGAGAGCCCGCCGCTGCCGTCCCTGGCGCGCACCTGGAAGTGTTCCTCATGACCATGGGCCCTGGCGACATCTTTTGGGAACGCTTCAGCCATAATTCCTTGGTCATCCGCGACGACTTGGCCGGGACCGAGATCGCCTACAACTGGGGCATGTTCGACTTCAACGAAGCCGACTTCATCGGGCGCCTGGCTCGGGGTCGCATGCGCTATTGGATGGCCGGGTACCCCTCCGGCGCTGTGGCCGAGGTCTATCGTCGCGCGAACCGTAGCGTGACGGTGCAGCGCGTTTATTTGACGCCTGCCGAGCGCCTCGAACTACAGGCCCATATCCGTGAGACCGACACGGAAGCCAACCGTTACTACCGATACGACTACTACCGGGACAACTGCTCCACACGTGTCCGCGACGTTTTGGACCGGGTGTTGGGCGGCCAGATACGTGCCGCGACGGACGGCCTCCCGACGGAGGCCACGTACCGGTGGCACACCGCTCGGCTTCTGGAACCGGTGCTGGCGGCTTATGCGGGCATCCAGTTCGTGGTCGGAAACCGTGGGGACCAGCCTATCTCGGTATGGGACGAAATGTTTCTGCCCATCCCCCTTCAGCAACATCTCGGAGAGGTGCTGATCGATACTCCCGATGGGGGCAGGGCACCGCTTCTCGGGCCGGCGGTGCAGGTCGTGGATGCGCAGCGGGAGGCGGTCCCCGGCGCTGCTCCCAATATGCTCGTGGGATTCCTCGTCGCGGGGTGCCTGATCGGGCTGTTCTTTGGCGTTGCCGGACGATACGCGGCCCGTGGTGGGCGGTGGGCGGTCTGGCTGTTGGCGTTGGCCGGCTGCGGGTGGAGCCTGGTCATCGGCCTCTTGGGCTCGGCGTTGCTGGCCTCCTGGGTGTTTACGGATCACTACTTCTGGGGTCTGAACGAAAACGTGTTCCAGGCGAGTCCGGTGTCACTCGCGTTGGCCGGGCTGCTGCTGCTGGCGGCGGCCGGTCGCGGGGGTATGTGGATCGGCCGTACAGCCAGGGCCGTTGCCGGGTTGGCCGCGGTCGGGCTCGCACTTCAAATCCTGCCCGGCTTCGATCAAGTCAACGGAGAGATCCTGGCGCTGACCGTGCCTGCCCACTTCGGGCTCGCCTGGGGCGTGCTCGAGGCCTGGCCTTCGGTCAAGGGGTGATTCCCAAAGCCGGGGACCGGTTGGTGCCCGCCCTCTCCGCAACAGTCCTTGCGAGCGCGTTTCCGCCCTTCCATCTGCTGATCCCGTCGTTCGTAGGCCTCGTTCCGCTCGCGGTCTGGATCATGGATCGCGACCAGGCGGTCGGTGCGGATGGGTCGGCGGGCGCCCCCGATGCCTTCCGAGGTGGTCTTTGGTTCGGCCTTTTGTACTTCGGGATTCTTTTTCACTGGATTGCCCTGTCGCTCATTTCCTTTACGTGGTGGGCGATCCCTTCCTACGTCGCGGTGGTAGCGGTGCTGGCGCTCTGCTCCGGGGGGTTTGGCTGGGCACTCCACCGGATGGTGCGCCGAGGCCATGTACCGCTGTGGCTCGCCCTCCCACTGGCTTGGACTGCCCTCGAGTGGGTGCGGGCGCACGCGCCGGGGGGCGTGGCGCTTCCATGGCTGGGACTCGGCACCTCCTTGACCGGATACCCGGAATTGGTTGGTGCGGCCGAGCTGGTGGGGGCCCGTGGGATCACCTTCTGGCTAGCCCTCCTGAACGGCTTGTTGGCCGAAGCGGTTGTCGCCGCCCGTAGCCCGCAGGGGCAGCGCCGAGCGGCCGGATGGACTGTAGCGTTTGCGGTTGTGCTCGCTGTGCCGGCGGGGTGGGGGTACCAACGGGCGGCTGATCTTCCCATCCGTGAGATCGGGCGAGTCGTCGTCGTGCAGCCCAACATCGCGCAGCCCGTCAGGCTCGATGCCCCCCGCACCATCGACAGCACACTCGCCGCTTTGTCGAGCCTGGCTCTCGCGTCAGACTCAGCCCAGGCGGCCTCAGAGGGCGATGCGCCCGACCTCGTTGTCTGGCCAGAGGCCACGATACTTGGGCCCGTGGAGACGGATGCGGCCCTGCGGCGCCGTGTTTCTGAGGTCGCCGGCCTTTGGAGCGCTCCGGTCGTCTTCGGGGCCATCGGCCAGGGCACCGAAGGGCCGCACGGCTCCGTGCCCTTCAACTCGACCTTTCTAACGTCAGCGGACGGCTCCCTCACAGACTTTCGGTACGACAAGCACCACTTGGTCCCTCTGGTGGAGAGAGTGCCGTTCGTGCCCGTCGCCTGGGTGGCGAGCAAGCAGGTCTTCGGCCAGTATGGCCGAGGCTCCGACTGGCCGTTGGGGCAGACGCGAAGCGGCAGTCGCTTCGGTACGCTCATCTGCTTTGAATCCGCCTTCTCCTCCCACGCGCGTCGCTTCCGGCTCGAAGGGGCGGACTTCTTTGTGAACGTCACCAACGATGCGTGGTTCGGGCGTGAGGAGTGGTACACCCTGACGGCTGCGCTTTGGCAGCATCCGGCGCACTTGGTCATGCGTGCCATCGAGAACAGGGTCGGCGTAGCCCGGGCTGCCAACACCGGCATCTCACTCTTCGTTGACCCTCGAGGCCATGTATACGAGCAGACCGAGTTGTTCCAAACCGCGTCGCTCGGGGCGACGCTCTATACCACAGATACGCTGACGTTATACGCTCGAACCGGCGACGTGGTGGGGACGTTGGCATTAGTCCTCACGATGCTGGTCCTTACGGGAGCCGGGCGTAATCGCGTCCGCAGCTTGAACTGACTTGACCACATTTCTATATTTTCACGCTAAAGAGCGGCCGGGAGACCCCGGACCGCATCTCGGCCGGAGACCCCGGACCGATATCCGTTGCAATATCGGAGATGGACCATGAAAGAGGGTATTCACCCGGACTACATGCAGGCGACTGTGACCTGCTCATGTGGGCATACATTCGAGACCAAGGCTACACAGCCCGAAGTGCACACTGACATCTGCTCGGTATGCCATCCGTTCTACACTGGTAAGCAGCGGTTGGTCGACACGGCGGGGCGGGTCGAGCGCTTCAAGAAGAAATACGAGCAGGCGAGCAAGTAGAAGTACCACACTACATCCAAATCGTATATGGCTAACCCAGGGGGAGTCGATGAGCGGCTTCTCAAGCGTCTTCGTGAGGCTCAGGAGCGGTTCAGCGATTTGGAGAATGAGCTGGCGAGCCCCGACGTGGTCCAGAACCTGGATCGACTCCGGACGCTAGGACAGGAAAGAGCGGAGCTCGAGCCGGTAACCCAGGTCGCAGGCCAACTCTTCGGCCTGCTCGAAGAGCATGAGGGAGCCCGTGAGTTGGTCGCCGAGGCCGACGATCCGGAGATGCGGTCCCTGGCCGAGGACGAGATCGCTTCGCTGGAGGGGCAGCTCGTGATCCTCGAAGAGAGGGCTCGAAAGCTCCTCATTCCCAAGGACCCGTTGGATGACCGTGCGGCGGTAGTCGAGATCCGCGCCGGGACCGGCGGGGACGAGGCAGGACTCTTCGCTCATGACCTGTTTCGCATGTACAAGCGAGTCGCGGAGCGTGAACACTGGACCGTCGAGCTCATGAGTTTCTCGGAGGGTATTCCGGGGTCGGTTAAGGAAGCCATCTTCACAGTCCGCGGAAAGGGTGTGTATGGCCGGCTTCGTTTCGAGTCTGGAGTCCACCGGGTTCAGCGAGTACCAGAGACCGAGAGTCAGGGCAGGATCCACACGTCGGCGGCCACGGTGGCTGTACTCCCCGAGGCCGAGGAAGTAGACCTGGATATCGATCCCAAGGATCTGCGGATTGATGTGTTTCGGTCTTCCGGACCCGGAGGCCAGTCCGTGAACACGACCGACTCCGCGGTGCGGATCACCCACATTCCCTCGGGCTTGGTCGTCTCTCAACAGGATGAGAAATCTCAGCACAAGAACAAGGCGAAGGCGCTCAAGGTTCTGAGGAGCCGCCTGCTCGACCAGAAGATTGCGGAGCAAGAGGCCGAGAGGTCGCGCGAGAGGCGCGCACAGGTAGGCACAGGGGACCGCTCCGCGAAGATTCGCACGTACAATTTTCCGCAGAGTCGCGTGACCGATCACCGAATCAAGCTGACGGTGCACAATCTGTCCCAAGTGCTCGATGGTGACTTGAGTGAGATGATCGTGGCCCTGCGACTCGCAGATCAGGAAGAGCGTCTGCGAGGCGACGAGGAGTGAGCGCCGCCGACGGAGCCGCTCAGGTCAGCGACCAGGCCGGCTCCGGTGAGGCGTGGACCATTCTCCGCATGATTCTGTGGAGTGCCGAGTATCTGACCGAAAAGGGTGTGGAGAACGCCAGGCTGGATGCGGAGTGGCTCCTGGCGCATGCGCTCGGGGTAGAGCGCCTACAGTTGTACCTGGAGTATGATCGACCACTGAGCCCGGAGGAGCGCGACGCGTTCAAGCCGCTGTTGCGGCGCCGGGCCGGGAGAGAGCCACTGCAGTACATTTTGGGTCGTACCGGCTTTCGGGAACTGGACCTCGTCACGGATCCGAGAGTCCTCGTACCGCGTCCGGAGACCGAGGTTCTGGTTGAAGAGGTCTTGAGTTGGAACGTAGACAGGGAAGGCGCGTCGAGCGCGCTCGACGTCGGGACTGGAAGTGGTGCCGTAGCCCTTTCGTTAGCCGTTGAGGGTTTAGGTGGCGCGATCGTGGCCACGGACGTCTCGACCGAGGCACTGGATGTCGCGACGGAGAACGCGCGACGACATGAGGTCTCGGACAAGATAGAGTTTCGACAGGGGAATTTGTTCGAAGCCCTAAAGGTGGGTGAACGGTTCGATATCGTCGTGTCGAACCCACCCTACGTGGAAGACGGTCAGAAGCCCGATCTGGAACCCGAGGTTAATGAGTGGGAGCCCCCAGGGGCTCTGTTCGCTGGTGCCGACGGACTCAGTGTAATCCGACCGCTCGTTGCGAGTGCAGGAGAGTGGCTACGCCCCGAAGGGCTGTTGGCACTCGAAGTTGGTGCGGGACAGGAGTCTCGTGTCGTGGAAATGATCGAGAAGACCGGGTCTTTCGGCCCGGCGCGCGTCCGCAAGGATCTGAACGGCCGTCCAAGGGTCGTGTTAGCCGAGCGGACAGAAGACTGAGACAGCCACTGAGTCCAGGCCTGTCGCCCGGACCCAAGAACTAGGGACCTATATGTCGCGAATGATGGAGATGGCCAAGGATCTGGGGCGAGCGCTTGCTCAGACCGACGAGTATCAAATCCTCAAGGTCGCCGTTTCATCCACCGAGGATGACGCTGAGATGGCGGAGTTGCGCACGGAGCTCGAGGGTCTCGAGAAGAAGATCGAAGCAGCGCTTCAGGGTGGCAGCGAGCCTGATGACGAGCTCAAGTCGACGTACGAGGACGCCGTCGGTCGCCTACAGTCCAGTTCTACGTATCAGCGGCTGGTGTCCGCCCAGGCGAACTTCGACAAGGTCTTGCTCAAGGTGAACCACACGATCCAGGAAGGGATCGCCGAGGGCGCCGAGAGCCGGATCATCATGCCTTAAAAGGCTGCTGAAGAAATACAGTGGGTCGCGCGTAGGGGTCTTGCGAGGCTCAGACTAGGCACGACGACGAGTCGTAGCAGGGCTACGGCGAGGAGGAGAGACAACGTATGAGACCGCAACCCCCCTGCGCCCTCCGGGTTAGGGCGGCGAGGGCCCATCCCGGGTGTTGGCGCTCCTCCCCGATACCACAGCATCGCGTCGTCGCGTCGCCTACGCGCCGGACCCTCGGCGCTCCTAACGCGACCCGCTGTATTTCTTCAGCAGCCTTCTAGGGGCGCCCCAAATATGGGAAAGAACCTCGACGATCTTCGTGATCGGGTGTATCCGATCATCGACCCGTTGACGCGGTGGCTGGTGAAGAAGCGTGTTCATCCCAACCTTATCACCACCAGTGGGTTCGCCGTGACGGTGTTTGCCGGTTTCTTATACGGGACCGACCACGTACGCACGGCGGGGTTCTTCGTCTTACTCGGGGGCGCGCACGACATCTTTGACGGTCGCGTGGCCCGTGAGTCGGGCTTGCAATCGAAGTTCGGCGCCTTCTACGACTCGGTTCTGGACCGGATCAGTGAGGTGGCCATCTACATCGGGCTGATTTCGCTCTACAATCAGTACGAGATGTCGTTGCTGAACATTGGTATGATTTACCTGATCGCCCTGGCCATGGCTGGGTCTCTGATGATCAGTTACACGAGGGCGAAGGCCGAGACGTTGGGGCTGGATTGCTCGATCGGCCTGATGCAGAGAGCCGAGCGGGTGGTTCTGCTTGGTGTGGGATCGCTTATCTTCGGTCTCAGTTGGGATGGACTTGTCATCAGCGGGGTCATCGTAATTTTCGCCGTACTCACGAATTACACGGCGATTCGAAGAATTCTTTGGGTCTATAAGCAGGCGGCGGGCGTGCCATTGGACGGGTAGTGACGCCAGTCGCCGACTAGGGAGATAAAAGTGAAAGAACGTCCTGAGATTCAGTCCGCTGACGGGCGCCTTGGCGTCTTGCTGCCGGGCATGGGTGCTGTGGCCACCACGACCATCGCCGGCGTCCTGCTGGCCAGGAAAGGTCTGGCAAAACCCATCGGCAGTCTGACCCAGATGAACGCCATCCGACTGGGTCAGCGGACCGACAATCGCACCCCGCTGATCAAGGACTTCATCGGGCTGGCCGGTCTCGACCAGATCGTCTTCGGCGGCTGGGATCCGATCCCCGATAACGCTTACGAGAGTGCGGTCAACGCCGGTGTGCTTTCCGCGGCGCACCTGGATCCGATCAAGGACGAGCTGTCGGCGATCAAGCCGATGCCGGCCGCGTTCGATAAGGAATATGTCACCCGCCTGGACGGCCCGAACAAGAAAACCGGTGCCAATAAGCGGGAGATCGCGGAGCAGATTCGCGAGGACATCCGGAACTTCAAGGCAGAGAATGACTGTGACCGGATCGTCATGGTCTGGTGCGGATCGACGGAGATCTTTCTCCGCGCCGGGCCGACCCACGAGACGATGGAGTCGTTCGAAAAGGCGATGGAGGAGAACGACTCCTCGATCGCTCCGAGCATGCTCTACGCTTACGCGGCGCTCATGGAGGGTGTCCCTTACGCGAACGGCGCGCCCAATCTGTCAGCCGACTTCGCCGCCTTCGAGGACTATGCCAAGGCGAACGCAATCCCGATCGGGGGCAAGGACTTCAAGACGGGTCAGACCCTCATGAAGACGATCCTGGCGCCTGGGTTCAAGGCCCGCATGTTGGGTATCAGCGGATGGTTCAGCACGAACATCCTGGGCAACCGGGACGGTGCGGTCTTGGACGATCCGGCCAGCTTCAAGACGAAAGAAGAGTCGAAGCTGGGTGTTATCGACCACATCCTTCAGCCCGACCTGTATCCGGACCTCTATGGGGACATCTACCACAAGGTCCGGATCAACTACTATCCGCCTCGGGGAGACGACAAAGAGGGCTGGGACAACATCGACATCTTCGGTTGGCTCGGCTACAAGATGCAGATCAAGGTCGACTTCCTCTGCAAGGACTCCATTTTGGCGGCGCCGATCGTGCTGGATCTGGCGATCTTCATGGACCTCGCGGGGCGCGCGGGAATGGGCGGCATCCAGGAATGGCTATCCTTCTACTTCAAGAGCCCACAGTGCGCTCCGGGTCTCTATCCCGAGCATGATCTGTTCATTCAGCACTGGAAGCTCAAGAACACGCTTCGCTGGCTCTCTGGTGAGGAGCAGATTACACACCTGGGCCGTGAGTACTACGAGTAGAACGCCGACGGTGGCCAACTTTGTAGACTCACCTGAGCGCGGTCCCTTCTTGGTCTTGGAGGGCGTGGAGGGGGCCGGCAAGACGACTCAGGCCCGCCTGCTAACCGAATGGCTCGAGTCCGCTGGTGTGGCGTTTACGCTCGCCCGTGAGCCTGGCGGCACGGAGGTGGGTGAGGCGATCCGAAACGTGGTGCAGGACCGCCCCGAACTAACGGTGCCGCCCGAAACGGAGTTGCTGCTGTACCTCGCCGCGCGAGCCGCGTTCGTACGGGAGATCGTCAGACCCGTGTTGGACCGTGGTGAGCTATTCATAGCGGACCGATTTTCCCTGTCGACATACGCCTACCAGGGGTACGGTCGAGGCCTTGATCTGGACAGTGTGCGCGCTTTGGACCGATTTGCCACCGACGGTTTGGTCCCTGATCTATACCTGGTCTTCGACCTTCCGGTCGAAGAGGGAAGGGCTCGCCAACGGGCTGGTGGCAAAGAGGCGGACCGCCTTGAGGCTGCCGGCGGCGAGTTCCTCGAAAGGGTCCGACGGGGGTATCAAGAGTTGGCTGCGGGAGACGAACGGGCCCGTCTGGTCGACGCGCTAGGCTCGGCCGATGAGGTGCACACTCGGATCCGAGAGACACTGCGCCGCGAGATGCCCGCAACTTTCACGGCCTTGGACGATTAGTTTTCTTGATGACTGGACGGCGGATGAGCGGATGGACTCTGACGTGGGACCACAGATGAATAACTCCAAGTCGATTGAATAACTCCAAGTCGATCCTTGGCCCGATGCTGGTCTTGGCTATCGCCCTCGGTACCGGAGGATGGTTCCTCCAGCGTGGCGTGGGCCAGGAAACGAATGTCTACGTTCAAGCTAGGCTCTTACAGGAGGTCATCGAGCATGTTTCCGAACAGTTCGTCGATCCCGTGGATCGGTCCGGATTGGTCGAATCGGCCATCGAAGGTGTGCTCGAAGACTTGGGGGATCCGCACACTTCGTTCATCGATGCTGCGACCTGGGAGAGCTTCCGCTTCCGTAGCGGGGCAGACGCAGAATACGGCGGCGTGGGCCTCGAGATCTCGAAGAGAGATGGTTGGGTGACGGTCATTACGCCGCTACCTGGCGGTCCCGCTCTCCGCGCCGGTATCCGCGCGGGAGATCAGATCGTAGAGGTCGAAGGGGACTCGGCCGAGGATTGGGAGACGGACGCCGCCGCTGACCGGCTGAGAGGCAGCCCCGGGACCGATGTGGCCATCATGATCCGCCGTCCGGGAGTGGATGAGGCGATCCCGTTCACGCTGACGCGAGACGTCATCGAGCTGCTTTCGGTGCCCTTCTCCCTCATGGTCGATGACGGCGTGGGATACATCCCTCTTCAGGTGTTCAGCGAAACCTCGGGCCGGGAGATGCAGGAGGCGATCTCCAGCCTGCAGGCGCAGGGAATGACCTCTCTCGTGCTCGACCTACGGGATAACCCGGGCGGTCTCTTGGACGAGGGCGTCGCAATTGCGGAGATGTTCCTGCCCAACTCGTCTGCGATTCTCGAGACCAGAGGCCGTGCTGCGGGACAAAACGGCAAGTTCAATGCGTCACGGCCCGAACTGTTTCCCGAACTGCCCGTGGTCGTGTTGGTGAACCAGAATAGCGCGAGTTCCTCTGAGATCGTGGCGGGAGCCCTGCAGGATCACGACCGGGCTCTGGTCGTGGGTAGCCGAAGCTACGGCAAGGGTTCCGTTCAGACTCTGTATCGTCTTAGTGGAGGTAACATCCTTCGTCTGACAACGGCCCGGTGGTATACACCCGTGGGCCGCTCGATCCACATGACGCGGGAAGAACAGATGGCTTCGCGGGCGCCGGAGACCTCGACGCTGGGCCTCAGCGGGCAGCGCGTCCTCAAGGACGATCCGGAAGGTCGCCCGGTGGTCGAGTCCATGGGCGGGAGGACGCTCTTCGGCGGAGGGGGCATTACCCCGGACCTGACGGTGCTTCAAGACACGCTTACATCGGCCGAGCAAGAGGCGGTTCAGCGCGTCTTCCGATCCGCGGGAGTCTTTGCCACCGCGCTCTTCAACTTCTCGGTGAGCTACGTTCAGGAGCACCCCAACTTGGAGCTCGGTTTTGCGGCGTCGACCGCTGACCTCAATCGATTCTACCGGTACCTGGTGGATGACCACGAGGTCGAACTGGAGTTGGCCGATTACACGGCAGCGCTGCGCTTCGTCAAGTATCAGCTCGAGAGTGAGATCGCCCTGCAGGCCTGGGATAAGGGTGATGCCTTCCGGCAGATCCGGACCCAGGACGCTCAGCTCAACAAGGCCATCGAGTTGCTGCAGGCCTCGGAGTCTCCGGAGGCGCTTTTCCGGGCGGCAGGCGTCGATGACGCCTTCAACGAGGCGGGCAGTCCCGAAGCGAGTAGGTCCGGGGCACCTAGTGGTACCTAGTTCGAACTGAGCGAGGGGTCTCGGGTCGGGCTAGCCGACTCAACCAGACCTGCCGATACCCATGACACTCAGGTAGAATAGATGCTCGCCCTGCCTGCACTGAGCCGCCCTGAATGGAAGTGCCCGTGAGTACAGTGGTGGTACGCCGTGGCGGCATCGTCGAGTCGGTCCACAGAATCCACGCGGGTGTGGTCGACGGAGACGGACGCCTGATTGCCAGTGTCGGGAACCCGGAATACCCCGTGTTTCACCGATCCGCCGCGAAGCCCTTTCAGGCCGTTCCCCTGGTTGAAGACGGCGTTGTCGAACGGTTCGGTCTCACGATGCCGGAGTTGGCACTGT
>Ga0315339_1000751_pt1 | contig 35613 bp, 32 predicted proteins | sample ASW17metaG_FD_204514 | JGI IMG/M metagenome (GOLD analysis project Ga0315339, IMG submission 204514) | Ammonia-oxidizing marine archaeal communities from Pacific Ocean, United States - ASW #17 | ecosystem: Environmental > Aquatic > Marine > Oceanic | place: USA: California | collected 2016-12-05 | reverse complement strand
AAACCTCCTCTTTAAGTATATCGGCCTCACCTGGAACGCTGCCGAGTACGGTGGGCGGATAGTAGTGTCCGATACGATCCAGCGGGGCGCCTCCAGTGAGCACATTCGAGCCTTTACTCTTTGCATCTTCCACCAACCGACCGATGTCCTTTATGGCCCATGCGTTCACCATGGGCCCCAACTCTACCCCCGGCTCCAGCCCGGGCCCGACCTTCATCGCGGCCATCGCAGCAGCGAACTTCTCGGTGAATTCCTCGTAGACGCTCTCATGAGCATAGAACCGGTTAGCTGCTGTGCAGGCCTCGCCACCATTGCGCATTTTCGCAACCATGGCACCTTGGACCGCTACATCAATGTCCGCGTCATCGAAAACCAGAAACGGGGCGTTACCACCCAACTCCATAGAGCAGTTCACAACGCAATCGGACGCCTCCCGCAGTAACGCTCTGCCGACTTCCGTCGATCCCGTGAACGACAACTTACGCACCAACGGATGGTGCAGCATGGCGCCGACGACCTCACCCGACCGACGCGACGGCACGACATTCATAACACCGGGCGGAACGCCAGCCTCCGTCAGAATCTCAGCAACGAGTAGCGCGGTCAGTGGCGTGTCGGACGCAGGCTTCAGAATCACGGGGCAGCCCGCAGCGATGGCGGGTGCAATCTTCCTGGTCGCCATTGCCGCCGGGTAATTCCAAGGCGTGACCAAAACACTGACCCCGATCGGCTGGCGCACCACCACGATCCGATTACCGCCAGACGGCGACGTCAGGATCTCACCGTAATTTCTCACGGCCTCCTCGGCGTACCATCGGAAGAATTCAATTGCATAATCCGTCTCGCCGTATGCGTCTGGCAGGGCCTTACCGTTCTCGCGAACGATGTACTCGGCGATCTGTTCGCGCCGCGATGTCAGCAGCTCCCATGAGCGACGCAGTACCTCAGCGCGTTCCCGTGGTTTGCGCTTAGCCCACTCGACGCCTGCTGCGTGGGCAATGTCCACCGCCATCGTGACGTCTTCAACCGTCGCGCTAGCTACCTCGGCGATTGCTTTTTCTGTTGAGGGATCCTCAATGGGAAACGTTCCGCCATCCGATGCGGGACGCCATTCTCCTCCGATGTACAATTCGGTCTGCATGGAGTCGGCCTCAGATAAGCGAGTCTTAGTACTCGTTTGCGATGAATAGGTCCTGCGCCGGGAAGAGCGTGATCACACGACAACCGTCTGGTGTCACCACTACTTCCTCCTCGATTCGTGCTGCCCCGTTTCCATCCGCAGCCGGACAATACGTCTCGAGCGCGAAAACCATGCCTTCCTGAATCTCGAACGGGTTCTCGAAGGAGACGAGGCGGCTGATGATCGGCCGTTCGTGTAACGCGAGTCCGATGCCGTGACCGAACTGGAGCCCAAAGGCCTCCATCTCGTTGGCGAAACCGAACTCTGGAGCCTCCGGCCACTGCGCCGCAATCTTGTCGGTAGTGACACCAGGTCTCACCATATCGATCGCCACATCGATCCACTCACGTGCGCGACGATAAGCGTCATGTTGCGCGGATGTGGCCAGACCTACATTGAGCGTTCGGTAGTAGCAGGTCCGATAACCAACATAGGACTGAATCACGTCAAAGAACGCCTGGTCCCCTGGTCGATACATGCGATCGGTGAAATTATGTGGATGCGGGCTGCAGCGCTCGCCGGATACTGCATTGATGGCTTCAACGTCGTCGGAGCCGTTCTCATAGAGGAGCTTGTTGGCGAGCGCTACCATCTGGTTCTCTCTCGCGCCGGGCTTCAAGGCTTCGGCGATACCCTGATACGCACCATCGACGATCGCGGCCGACTGATTGAGCAGAACGATCTCGTCCATGCTTTTAATCTGACGAGCATCCAGCATGGTCTGTTGCCCGTCTCTCACTTCCAACCCCACCGCTTGCAGCGCGAACAACATGGGTGGCTCGCAAATATCGACGCCGAGGGGCATGTCCGCCACCCCCTCAACCTGGAGAAGTTGCTTGATCTCCTCCGCAGCCTGTTTGAACAATCCTGCTTCCTCGGCAACAGAGCCACGCAACCCGAGCATGCCGGCTTTGCATCGGTCCGGATCGAGCCAGGGCGCAAAGAGCCTATGATGGGTCGCTGCGGAGCCGAAATCCCAAAGGTAAGGCTCGGAGTTGCCCGTGAATAAGGCGTAGCGGCAAATTTTGTCCCTCGACCACTCGCCGATCACGCTGCCGGTGATGTAACGGATATTGTTATTGTCGAAGCAAAGCATTGCGCCGAGTTCGGAGTTCTGCAGAGCCCAGCGGGTTCGCGCAACCCGATAACGGCGAAGCCGGTCGAAGTCGACACGCTCCTCGAAATCCACTGACATGGACCCCGGCGCAGCAATGGGCCGAGTCCAGTCCCAGCTCGGAGACATATCACTCTTAGTAAGGATGGCCGTGTCGTCGTTTGGCATGGTTGGTAGGCTCCCAATTGCCGAGTAATGGTTGAATGGATGGGGTTTTTATCAACCCGCTTCAGTGCCGATGCGAACGACCGCCATGACCGCGACAGGCAGCCGTCGTGACCCGAGGGGCCCGACTAGCCGGCCGGGTGACCTGGGCCAACGCCGTCCGGCTACAACCACAGGGCGTGGCAGCGGCCAGGGACTTGTTCACGACCGTGCTACGACGAATGGGCTTACCCGTGACGCCGAGCCCCCCGGTAATGACACGCCGAACCGGCTCTCCGGTTTGCGGGTGAACGGCCAGCGGTTCCTCACTCATACCCTGGACAACTTCGAAGCGCTCAGGCGCTCCGCCGTCGGCGGGGATGGATTCATACACATAAGTTGGCATCGGCACTATCCTGCGCTTGCAAACGTTTGCAGTATCGTTATCGTAGTTAATTCCGTAGTCTCCCACAACGGTGGTCTCTTGAGTTGTCCGCGGGAGTTGGCGCACTTAGTTTAGCCCAAAAGCCTGTGGCCGAGAGACTGCTAAAGACCCTAGAGCCACGCGATGGCGGAACTCGAATACAACAATCCGCGTTTCAAAATTCATCTGTACGACTGGGATCTCTTTGTCGGCCCACAGGCAGGACACCCCGCGCCAAACTTTGAGGTGACCGATCTAGTTTCCGGCACCTCCGTGCGATTGCCAGACCTCAAAGGGCAGTGGGTCGTCATCGAGGCCGGCTCGTCAACCTGCTCGATGTATACCAAGAACATTCCGGGTATGGCGGAACTGAGGGGTGCACATCCCGATGTGAGATTCCTAGTGGTCTACGTCCGAGAGGCACATCCCGGTGAGCGATTGCGTCAGCACAAGAACTTCGACGAGAAGCTAGCCGCAGCAAAGCTGTTGAAACCGAAATACGATGAGAACCGACAGGTCCTAGTGGATAGCCACGATGGGGGGTTTCACCGCATGTACGGTATGAAACCCAATTTGATCTATGTGATCCGTCCCGACGGAGTCGTTCATTATCGCTGCGATTGGGCACACGTCAGCGGCCTCAAAGATGCGTTGGAAGGGCGGGACAATCTCCATCCGATCGAGCACGCGGACATGAAAAAGCTGCATGCGAGCCGAGGCATGGGCATCGCCATACGGACCATGTGGACCGGCGGCATCATCGCGCTGTGGGACTTCTTTGCTGCGATGCCGCAGCTCGCTAAGCGACACAAGCTCGAAGACGCCTATTACTCCGAGCACAGACGCTTCAAAAACCAGAAAACCACCCCTTGATTACCCCTTCCTGTTGAGCGTTCAGCCCAAATGAAAGGGAACTCCCCCTTTTTTACCCGAACCAAGCTCCATAAAAGAGGCGGGCAGCTGTTACAAACAGCACAGTCCGAATGAGCACACCGAATAGCTCGGGACGGACGAAATTGCGCAGCCAATTGCCGATTGGCACGAAGACCATAGCCAGAGTCACGGCGAGCAGACTCAGTAGCAACTGCTCAGCCGAGTAAGCCTGGATCGATCCGAGTATCGTTAGATGCGTCAGCGACAGGCTCATGAAGACAGTCGCGAATGCGAAAACATAGGCGCGTGGACCGACGCCCAGCGCATCCACATAGGGCACTAGGGCGGGGGCACAGATTCCAGTCGACCCCTGGAGCACGCCTGAAGCAAACCCCACGGGAACCACTAGTTGGCGGCGAGCTTTCTCTGACAGCAGTAACTCTGGATGCAGCAGCCGAACCGCCAGATAAACCAGCACCCACACCGAGAGAAGTGTTGCTAGAAAGCGCTCGCTTGCGAGATATAGGACGGCGGCGCCCAGCGCAACCCCGGGAATTCCGATCAGAATAATGCGCCGCAGCTCCGGTACTTCAGCGGAGGCGTCCCGCAGCGTCCAGCTGAGCCATGCGTTGGTAATTAGCGTGGGCAGCAACATGATCATCACCGCTTGCTCCACGCCGAGAGAGCTGGCCATTATGGGAATGGCAACGCTCGGCAGCCCAAGCCCGGTGATGCCCTTGGTCACGGCCCCAGCCGCCAGCGCCAGCCCTATGACCATCCAGGCGTTCCAGGTTAGCTCAGCCACGAAAGGTCCCTATGCAAACCATCTACTTTGATCGAGATCCCCGGCTTTGGAAGAATTCTATGCAATCGTTTGCAGGAAAGCGAGGCCCTGGCCCGTCCAAGACACCAGATCGTACAAAAGCGCCACCGCCCGTCGAACTAGAATAAAATAACCGAAACGGCGACCTAAGGGGTCGTGTGACTGCCCGATACCCGGGTGACCGGCGAAAGACAAGAGGTGAATGCAGATGCGTAACCTGACCGATTTCCGCGCCGTGATACGGCTAGGTATGTTGGTAACGGTTGCAGGCGCGTTGAGCGCTTGTGGCGGTGGGATGGACGGAAGTCCGGCGGCCGACGAACCTTATCTCATTAAATTCCCTCACGTCACAGCACCGGGAACACCGAAGGGTCGCACAGCACAGCGGTTTAAGGAGCTCGCGGAGGCACGTTTCCCCGGCCGGGTGACAGTGGAGGTCTATCCTTCGAGCCAACTCATGAACGACGACGATTCTCTCGAGGCGCTAGCCTTTGGTGAGATTCAGATGATTGCTGTATCGCTCTCTAAGTTCGATCGACTCACTCAAGCGTTTCAAATCTTCGATCTACCGTTCCTTTTCCCGGATCTCGGGACGGTCGAGGAGTTTCAGGCCAGCCCCGCGGGACAGAACCTCCTCGGCGTAATTACCGACAAGGGCTTTCAAGGGCTCGCTTTCTGGCACAACGGGATGAAGCAGTTCTCCGGGCCACAGCCTCTGCGGATGCCGGAGGATGCGCGCGGGCTTAAGTTCCGAATCATGGAATCTGACGTGCTCCAGGCACAGGTTCAGGCCATAGGAGGCAACCCCCAGAAAATGGCGCTCGGTGAAGTCTACCAAGCACTTCAGACGGGCGCGATCGATGCTCAGGAAAATACCTGGTCAAACATCTACTCCTCAAAGTTCTACGAGGTCCAGCCGTACGTGATGGAAACCAACCACGGCTATATCGGTTATCTGGTTGCGGTTAATCCAGGCTTCTGGCGTTCACTGCCGGATGACATCCGCGTCGGAATGGAGGAGGTAGTTGCCGAAGCCACCGCCTGGGGTAACGCGCAATCGGAAGCCATCAATCAGGAAGCTAGAGGCAACGTGGTTTCATCGGGCCGCAGCGAGATAGTCGAGCTATCCAATGACGAGCTGACTGCCTGGCGCGCAGCGATGGCGCCAGTCTGGGAGGAATTCGAAAATGATATCGGTGCCGCACGCATTGAAGCCGCCGCCTCTCTTTAAGCTCCTCGTACGGCACTTCCGATCCGATGATCACCGGTAACCGTATCCGGAACGTAGTCAACCACCTGGAAGAGGGGTTCATGGCCGCCTCTCTGGCGTTCATGACCCTGCTTACATTCATACAGGTCGTACTACGTGAGTTCGGCACCGGGTGGGTATGGTCACTGGAGGCGACGACCTATACGTTTGCGTGGATGGTTTTGGTCGGGATGTCCTACGGGGTGCGGACCAAGAGTCACATCGCAGTAGACATCGTTGCGAGAAAACTACCACCCGTCATGCGCCGCGTCATGGCACTGACCGCGGTGGCACTTTGCTTGCTCTATTGCGGCTTCATGTTCTACGGCGGAAGTATTTTCGTCGATCGCCTCATGGCTCTCGGAAACAACGCGCGCGACATCCCGCTACCGCGGTGGTTCCTGACCAGCATCATGCCAGTAGCATTCACGCTCCTCGCCTATCGGTTCCTGGAGCTCGGCTGGGCCATAAACAAGGGTGTTGAGAAGAGCCTGACCGCGGACCACGGCGCGAGCCAGCAACCCCAGCGTGACGAGACCCCATGAGCCCGATCTTCCTCCTGGTAATCCTCTTTAGCTGCCTGGCTATGGGTATTCCGGTCGCAATTTCCCTTGGACTTGCGAGCATCTCTACCATCCTGTTATTCGCGGACCAGAGCTTACTGTCGTTGGCGCAGCGGTTCTTCCACACGATGCAGATCTACCCACTGCTAGCCGTGCCATTCTTTATTCTAGCGGCAACGTTCATGACCACAGGCGGTGTAGCGAAACGCATGGTCGACTTCGCCAACGCCTTAGTAGGTCACTTCCGTGGTGGCCTCGCGATGTCGGCACTCCTCGCCTGCGCGTTCTTTTCCGCGGTCTCTGGGTCGGCCCCTGCCACGGTGGTCGCGGTGGGCAGCGTCATGATTGGTGGGATGATCAGCTCCGGTTATACGCAGAGATTCGCTTCCGGAGTCATCTGTAACGCCGGCACGCTGGGGATATTGATCCCGCCGTCCCTGGTGATGGTGATCTACGGAGCCGTCACCGAAACCTCCATTGGGAACCTCTTCATCGCCGGGATGTTGCCCGGTTTGATACTAACTATGGCGATGATGGCTACGGTGGCCGTCATCGCACGGCGCCAGAACCTGCCGCGGCAACCTCGCGCCACACTCAAAGAGTTGTTCCGGGCGGGATGGGAGGCTCTCTGGGGGCTCATTCTCCTGGTTATTATTCTCGGCGGAATCTACGCAGGCATATTCACGCCTACCGAAGCCGCAGCAGTCTCGGCAGTCTACGCGTTCCTGATCGCCGTTTTCGTATACAAGGACATCACCCTCAAAGATGTACCCAAAGTGTTGACCGAAAGCGCAAAGACAACTGCGATGTTGATGTTCATTATCGCAAATGCGTATCTCTTCGCTTTCGTGCTCACCACAGAACAGATCCCTCAGGCCGCATCCGAGTGGATCGTCGGGCTGGGGCTACCACCGTGGGGGTTCCTGATTGTCGTCAACATTCTGCTACTGGTTTTCGGCAACTTCATGGAGCCGACATCCGTCGTCCTCATTCTCACGCCAATCATCTTCCCGATCGCGACCTCAATGGGCATCGATCCTATTCACCTAGGCGTTATGATGGTGCTGAATATGCAGATCGGCCTGGTGACTCCACCCGTCGGACTGAATCTTTTCGTGACGGCGAGCGTCGCAAAGATGTCGATGGAAGAGGTGATCAGGGCCGCCTTCCCTTGGCTAATAGTTCTCCTGTCGGTACTCATAATCGTCACTTATATTCCGGCAGTTTCACTGATCGTTCCGTCCTTGCTCGGCGTTCTGTAAGAAACCAAGTACACTCGATTGGGTTCGAGGAGGGAACACCGCCGAGACGCTGGTTCCTCATCTACACCAACAAAAAGTGTCAACTCCTAGACAAAGGAGAACAAAAGTGAACTGTTCAAAAAACCATAGCACCTATCGTTCCGTCGCCACCATTTCGGCACTGGCGTTGATGACGCTGCTTAGCGCTTGCGGTGGCGAAGCCGCGCATTATGAGTACGTCCACACCGTCGGCGTGGAACAAGGATTCAACATGCCGTATACGCCCGCAATCAAAGTGAGTTCAGGAACCACAGTCTATCTATCAGGCCTAACGGCCGCGCCCGTTTATCACAGTCACCCCCATGTGCCTTCGGAGTTCGATCATCTAGACTTCAGTGCCGCTGGGCAGGCTGAAGCAGCCATGGAAAACCTAAAAGCAACGGTGGAAGCGGCCGGAGGCCAGCTAAGCGATATCGTCCAGTTGACGCGTTTCATTGTCGATCAAGATGCGAACCAGGACGGAATCAACGAAGTTTTCGCCCGCTACTGGGGTGACCACCGCCCAGCCAGCACGTCCGTGGAGATTCCACGCTTGGCGACGGGACCGCGATTCGTCCTGGAAATAGAGGCCATTGCCGTTATTCCAGACTGAAACCCGCGCGGAGACCCGGTTTCGGATTGGCTCCTGCCTCACCCACGGTGTGCCCAAATAGCATGCTCCCGAGACAAGGAGAGCTGACCTTGACGCCCGCTCGTCCGAGGTTGCGATACCCCACTGGCCGGTCTCTTTAAAAATTACCGTAGTTTAATGCGCCAAGCACTGGCGCCAGCTCCGCAAATGCTAGAATTCCCGCCGCCTCCGGAGGCAGACGAAAAGAGTTGAAACATCTACCGTTAAATCTGGTTCAGCGCACGCTGATATCCGCGATGTACCTCGCTTTCGCGTGCCGCCTCCTGGTACCAGCCGGATACATGCCCGCGGCCTGGGGTGAGGGCGGCCCGGTCACACTTTGCCCAACGGGACTGCCAGCAGGTCTGATGCCGGAGCATTCGGGCCACCACCACGATGATGGTAACGATGGTCCGGGCACGGATCACTTATGGGCGAACTGCCCGTTGGGCACGCTCGCCGACACGGCAGCCATCATCCCGAACGTTGTATTCAACCTACCCGTTTTTCTATATATAAACCCGGCCGACCTCGGGCTTAGGAGTATCTTCTCCAGCCGACCGGCAGATTTTCGCTCTCGCTCCCCGCCCTCCTTCTTCGCTTAAATCGGAAATCGAGTTTCGAGCCATGTGCCTCGCACCGCAGTGGCGCGGGTCGGTGCTCGTCTTATCAAGCTGACTTCGAGGAAAGAACGGGGAATGTCTACTCAAATCTATGTAGCGCTATGCATCGTATGCAGCGCGGCCGCAATCACTGTCAATGCTCAGGAAACCTTTCGCGCCGACGATCACGCGCCCATCGGCGTGATGGCGGATCATTACCATGAGGCCGGCGAGGTCATGCTCTCGTACCGCTTTATGTCAATGTCCATGAAGGGAAATCAAGACGAGAGCAATGAACTCTCGCCCGATCAGATCGCCACAACGGTACCCAATCGATTCTTCGGCATGCCGGGTCAGCCACCGACGCTGCGCATCGCACCCACCGATATGACCATGGACATGCACATGCTGGGCGTCATGTTCGCACCATCGGATCGGATCACTGTCATGACCATGCTCAACTACATCGAAAAGGAAATGCGCCATCTCACTTACCAGGGCGGCATGGGAACGACCGTACTGGGAGGGTTCACGACGAAATCTAGCGGTATTGGCGACACGAGCATGGCTGCCCTAATCCGGTTACGGGAAACCAACACCGGAAGACTGCACCTAACGGCAGGGCTCTCAGTGCCGACGGGCGATATCGATCAGACCGCAACCATTCTGGCGCCCACGGGAATGACCCCAACAATGCGTATGCCCTACCCAATGCAACTCGGATCCGGCACCTACGACCTCATTGGGGGCCTCACCTACTCGAGATTCTTCGACCAGTCGAGCTGGGGTGCCCAGTGGCGAAGCACCATCCGGACCGGCACGAACGATGAGGGCTACACGTTGGGCGATGAGCATCGGCTTACCTCGTGGTACAGCGGATTGTTCTCATCCCAATTCAGTTGGTCAGCGCGTGTCGAGTACCTGGAACGCGGCAACATCTCGGGTATCGACGCGATGATCATGGGGCCCGTGCAGACGGCAGATCCTGCGCGCCAGGGCGCGACGCGCCTGGATTTGGCACTCGGAATCAACTTCGCGACGGAGTCTGGACATCGCGTCGCTCTCGAATACGTAATCCCTGCTGCTCAGGACTTGGTTGGGCCGCAACTCGAGATGGACGCTCAGCTCACACTCGGCTACCAACACACGTTCTGAAATACGGTCAGAACCTTTCGATTCAGTACGCAGGGGCGACTTTCAGGGTAAGCCCGTCGAGTTCTTCGGTGACCTCTATCTGACAGGTGAGTCGGCTGTTGGACTCTCGTTCCACAGCCGCTTCCAACATGGAGTCTTCCATGCCCTCCATCGGCGGTAGCTTGTCCAACCACGCCTCATCGATGTATGCATGGCAGGTGGCACAAGAGCACGCGCCGCCACACTCCGCCTCGATGCCCTCCACACTATTCATCGTCGCACCTTCCATGACGGAGTAACCCACCGGGACGTCCAGCTCCCTGCGATTCTCATCCGGCTCTATGTAAACAACCTTCGGCATCGACGCGGTTCCCAACTCTGCTCGAAAAAGCCGATGCATCCTAGCGTCGGTCGCTCGGCATAGGAAGCCCCTGCAGCGTTGTTGGTTCCGTCCTCGCTACCCGACCCAATGTATAATGTTCTGATATTGCTCACTAATAACGTGAGGAGAACTCAGAATGTCGAACAAGAACCTCCCATTTAAACTGATTACAGCATTCGCATTGCTTGTCATTAGTCTGCCGGTCACCGGTCTCGCTCAGGGCGCATTCCTAAAGAACACACAGGCACTCGATGATGACCCCCGAGGTTACTGCATCGACGTGCCGGGCCCTCCTGCAAACATTAGACTGGATGCACCTTTACAGGTGCACACCTGTAAGTATGGCGAGGCGAACGAGGACCAACACTTCGAATGGGCCGCGCCGGACAAGATGCATATGCCCAGGTACGACGTGTGTCTAACGGCAGAGGACGTACGCGAAGATGCGCAGCTTTTCGTTCAGTCCTGCACGAACGCGGCGGAGCAGTCGTGGGTCCTGACACCAGCCGGCCTGCTCAGTCCCACTTCACGACCCGACCTGTGCGTGACGCTCGCGGACGAGCGCAGGCCCGCCGGTTCCCCGTCCTGGATCTCGCCCGTTTATCACGCTCGAGCAGTCTCGCTCACACGTTGTGAGAGTTCTGCCCAGGCCCGCCAGCAATTACGGTGGGGGCCGATAACAGAACAACCCATCCGAAACGCGAAGCAGGTCGGTGACGAGATGCCGCCCGAGCTGGTGGCCGCCATTAGGCAGGTAACTGAGCAGGGCAATGGTGCCAGCGGAACCCGCCCACTATACGAAGATCAACCTAGAGTGTATGAGCTCGACGAAATCGAGGTCACGAGGAATCTCTCCTACGGGTCCCACGAACGCCAGCACCTCGATATCCATACGGACAGACTCCGCCGCTCAGATCAACCGATGCCGGTGATCATGTACTTCCACGGTGGTGGCTTCATTCGCGGTGACAAGGATGGAAGCCGTAACGTGGCAGATTACTTCGCGAGTCTCGGGCTCGTAGGCGTCAACGCCACCTACCGACTGGCGCCCGAGGCAAAGTTCCCAGACGGCGCGAACGACATGGGAGCTGCTGTAGCGTGGGTACAAGAAAATATCGCCGAGTATGGTGGTGATCCAAGTCGGGTTTTCGTGATCGGAAAATCAGCCGCGGCTGCGCACGCAGCCACGTACGCATTCCGACCGAATATTTTGGAGCCGGGCATGCCGACGCCCGCTGGGATCATCATGGTTTCGGGCACCTACGGTGCAGATACGACTAACCCTTCCGAAGGCCGGTTGGCCTACTTCGGGGAAGACTTCCGCCGTTGGCCGCAGTTTTCGACCCTCGGCAACATTGAACGGGTGAATATTCCCGTGATGTTTACTATCTCCGAACTCGATAGCGCACGCACGCAAGCCTCCTTGGCGACAATTGTGAGCGAGGTGACGCAGAAACATGGGCAACTACCTCGGGTCGTGCAACTCGTGGGACACAATCACTACTCTCCAAATCCAAGTATAGGGACTCGGGACACCCAGCTCAGCGCGGCGATCCTGCACTTTGTACACTCGATCGCGGAGAGCCAGCAGCGAATGAGCGCGCGCTAGCGAAAACGATGTTTACCTCCCGTGCACATGGGCTCAAGGAAGCCATGCCTTGAAACCCAAGATCGTACTTCCAATCGTGGTGCTAGCAGGCGCATTGATCGGTTCTGCAGCGCTCCTCGCCACAAGCCAGCGCCTACAACCGACTCAACCAGAACCGGTTGCGCCGACGGTGAGAGTGGTACAAATCGAACCGCGGAGCGTACGCATGACTGTGCACGCCGTGGGCACGGTCTCACCCCGTACAGAAACCGAGCTGGTACCAGAGGTTTCTGGCAATGTGGTATGGATTTCTCCCAACCTTGTCGCCGGCGGATACTTCGAAGCCAGTGAAGCACTGCTTCGCATCGATGATCGCGACTACCTCAACGCAGTGCAGAGGGCCAGGGCGACCGTCAACAGGACTCAGGCCGAAAACGAGTTTGCCCAGTTCGAGCTACAGCGCCTTGAGGAAATGGAATCGCGCCAACTCATCAGCCGCTCCGACGTCGAGTCTGGCATGCGGGGCGCGCGCGTCGCGGAAGCCTCACTACAAGATGCGGAAGCCGCACTGGAACAGGCGGAACGCAACCTAACGCGTACCGAAATCGTCGCCCCCTTCGCGGGCCTCGTCCGCAGTGAGCAAACCGACCTGGGTCAGTTCGTCAATCGCGGAACGTCAGTCGCCAGCATCTATGCCGTCGACTACGTCGAGGTTCGCCTGCCGATCGCTGACCAGCAACTTGCATACCTCGATCTACCGGTGATGCAACGCGGCGAGTTGGATGAAGCTACCTCACCAACCGTAGCATTATCTGCACAGTTCGCTGGCGGAGAGTACCGCTGGGATGGAAAACTCGTCCGCACGGAGGCCGAAATCGATGCGCGCAGCCGCATGGTGCTGGCTGTTGCACGCATCAGCGCGAAGGAAGACGGCACGAGCGACTCGGAGGATCTTCCGCCCCCGATCGGTCTTTTCGTTCAAGCAGAGATCGAGGGTCGATCCGCCGACAACGTGGTTATATTACCCAGGTCCGCGATTCGAAATGGCAATCAGGTACTCATCGTGGACGAGGATGAGCGATTGCGTTTCAGGACGGTGCGAATACTGCGCATTTATGAAGATGATGCCTATATCAATGCTGGACTCGTCGCCGGCGACCGCGTGTGCATCTCCCCACTACAGACGGTGGTAGACGGCATGCGCGTCACAACCGTTCTTGAGGAGGTGCCCCTCGAAAAAGGGATGCCAGTGCAATGAGACGGCTCATCACATGGTTCGTCGGCAATCCCGTTGCCGCAAATCTGTTGATGATGATATTCATCGTGAGCGGGGCGATTGCCCTCAGCCAGCTTAGACAGGAAGAGTTCCCCCCCATCGATCTGGGAATCGTCCAAGTGACTGTTCCTCATCTGGGTGCGGCACCGGAAGAGGTAGAGACAGGGGTTTGTCTCAGGATCGAGGAAGCCATTGAGGGAGTGCAAGGGATCTTTCGAATGGCATCTCGCTCCAGCGAGGGCTACTGCGCCGTAACGGTTGAGCTCGAGTCGGGCGCCGACAACATCCTCGCCCTAAACGAAATCAAAGCCAGGGTAGACGCCATCTCCACGTTCCCAGCAGAAACCGAAAGGCCGGTTACCTCTCTACTGACCACCCGGAACGAGGGTCTCGAAATCGCGATCACCGGCAATGCCGATGATCGCACTCTCAAGGAGCTCGCACTCAGCATCCGTGAGGACATTGCGGGCATGGAAGGTATCTCCTTGGTAGAGATCGTTTACGTCACTCCAGATGAGATCTCCATTGAAGTCTCTGAACAAACACTACGTCGGTATGGAATCACGATTGACCAGGTGGCAAACGCCGTGCGGCGAACGTCCCTCGATCTTCCCGGCGGAGTCATCAGAGCCGGGGGCGGGGAGATTCTCGTTCGCACCCAGGGTCAAGCTTATCGCGGCGGCGAATTTGAAGACATTATCGTGCTCTCGCGTGCCGATGGGACGAGTGTACGGCTTGATGAGATAGCGGACATCATTGACGGATTTCAGGAGGGCGATATCCGAGCCCGTTTCGACGGCAAGCCGGCCGTGATGGTCCGGATCTATCAGGTCGGCGTCGAGGACCTTATCGAGATCCGAGATAAGGTCCACGCCTATGTTGATGAAGCCCAGCAGCGAATGCCGGACGGCATCGAGCTGGTCATATGGCAGGATGAGTCGGAGGGGCTACAAGCTCGAATTGATATTCTGGTCGGCACCGCTATCGGTGGCCTGGCATTGGTGCTGTTGCTGTTGACCCTGCCGCTTCAATTTCGGCTGGCGATGTGGGTCGCGGCAGGCATCCCGATTGCGATGCTCGGCACTATTGCGGTCTTCACGGCAGCCGACATTACGATCAGCACACTTTCCGTAGTGGCTTTTATTCTAGCTCTCGGCATCGTCGTCGACGATGCGATCGTGGTCGGCGAGCGTGTGTTTGCCCACGAGCGTCAAGGGAAAGACCAGCTAACCGCAGCTGTCGATGGGACGACCGAGGTTGCGATCCCGGTGATTTTTGGCGTCCTGACCACCATCGCAGCGTTCATACCGATGATATTTACACCTGGACACATCGGGCAGCTCTTCTCCATCGTCGGCTATGTGGTAGTCATCTGTCTCGTATTCAGCATCATCGAGTCCCAACTGATACTACCCGCCCATCTAGCACACCGACGCATGCGCAATCTCACAGCGCACGAAAACGCATTCATTCTCCGGTGGCGCCGCTTTCAGGAAGGGCTCTCGATGCGCATCGAGAAATTTGCCGAAGAGACTTACGGGCGAGCGCTCTCACGCGTCCTAGAGTGGCGTTATCTCGCTTTGGCCGCAGGTATTGGCGTCCTCGCTTTGACGCTCACCCTAGTGCTTAGCGGAAGAATCAACATCCAGTTCATGCCAGCGGTGGAGAGCGACCGTATCCAAGCAACGCTGGTGATGCCGGAGGGCATCCGCTTCGAGGAGACGGCCAGGGCAGCTGAACGCATCGAGGCAGCCGCACTTCAACTCAAAGCAGAACTCGACGCAGCCAACCCCGGCAGACCCAGTATGATCCAGCACGTCTTTACCTCCGTCGGCCAAGCGGCCGGGAATTTCCAAGGCGGCCCAGGTTCGGGGGAAAGGACACCACAGAGCCAGAATTCCGAGGTCGTGATGTCCCTTCTGCCCCTGAGGGAACGGGGCAACTTCTCGGTCACCGAGGCCGCGGAACGCTGGCGGGAGCTTACGGGACCCATATACGACAGTGTCGAACTGACCTTCTCAACGGCTGGCCTCTCGGCGGGGGATGCCATATCGATCCAACTTCGCGGGAGAGACGTAGACCAATTAGCGAACGCAGCTGCAGCCCTGAGAGGCGAGCTGGCTCGCTTTGACAGCGTCGCAGATATCTCCGATTCCTTCCGCTCCGGCAAACAGGAAGTCAAACTTTCACTGCGCCCAGAGGCACGCCACCTAGGCATCACGTTAAACGATCTCGCGCGACAGACCAGACAGGCCTTCTACGGAGAAGAAGTTCAGCGGGTACAACGGGGAACCGAGGACGTGCGAGTTATGGTCCGGTACCCGGAAGCCGAACGCCGGTCGCTCGGTGATCTCGAGAACATGCGCATTAGGACTGCGGACGGGGCCGAGATACCTTTCTCGGCAGCCGCCGAGATCGAGTTGGGACGAGGTTACTCGACGATACTGCGCGTCAATCGGCAACGGGTGGTTACCGTACGCGCCGATGTCGACCGTGACATGGCAACCCCAGAAGCTGTCATCGGCGCGCTGCAGGCCGACGCCCTTCCAAGAATTCTCGCGCAGTTCCCTGGCATTAACTATGAACTCTCCGGTGAGCAGGAAGCACGTCGGATCTCGTTCGGAGGTCTGTTCGACCTGATCCCCGTCGCTCTGCTCGTCATCTACGCACTGCTCGCGATTCCGCTTCGCTCCTATTACCAGCCGCTGGTCATTATGAGCGTGATTCCGTTCGGGGTTGTCGGAGCGGTTCTCGGGCATCTGATCATGGGTTGGCCAATGATCCTTACCTCCGTCTTCGGTATGTTCGCTCTATCAGGGGTCGTCATTAACTCCAGCCTCGTACTGGTGGACTACATCAACAGGCAGCGACGCGCCGGACTCTCGGCCATCGATGCGATCAGGCGTTCCGGCGTCGTACGCTTTCGGCCGATTCTCATGACTTCCGCGACCACGTTCGCCGGACTGATGCCGTTGATGCTAACCGACAGCCCGGCTACGGCATTTATCGTGCCGATGGCTATTTCCCTGGGGTGGGGCGTCCTGTTCGGGACCGTTATCACACTTTTCCTGATCCCCAGCCTCTACCTGATTCTCGAAGATCTGATCCCCTCGAAGATCCAGGTGGCACGGCCACTGGACACCTACGAAGCACTCAAGCACGCGTAAAAATTCTGCAGAGAACGCTTCGGTCAACACTGAGTAAGCACACAAACCTACGCTAGAGCATTGGCTATCTTCGGCGAAAGAAACCTTGTTGACTTCGTAGATTTGATGGCTCAGCATGCAAGCGAAGCAACGTTATTGATGGCTCTCGACCAGCGGCTACCCGCCGGTCAGGAGCCTCTGCTGCCGATCCCCTGAGAGAACTCAACGGATGCCAAGCAGACTTAGAGACGTCACACTCATCATCGCGACCGCCGCGATTGTTTCTGGCGGGTTCCTTCTCTTTGCGCCAACCGGCGGCCCAACACCGAACCCCCAGAGTCCTACTCAGCAAGATGAGGGTACCCCTCAAGCAAATGCTTCCTTCGAGATCTCGCGGACCGCGGAAGGCAGACCCGATTTCAGCGGTATCTGGCAGACGAACAGCACGGCCAACTGGGACCTGCTAACACACGGGTCTCGCCCGATGGTGGCACAAACCGGCGTCTACCCTGACGTGCCGGTCCTTGCCGCGCCGGTCCTTGCCCTCGGCACGGTCGGCTGGGTGCCCCCCGGCGTGGGTGTGGTAGAGGGCAACGAAATTCCTTACCAATCCTGGGCAGCTCAGAGAAAAGAAGAAAATCTAGCCAATTGGCTAGACCGTGATCCTGAGCTTGGCTGCTATATGCCGGGCGTGCCACGCGCGATGTACCTCCCCTACCCCTTCCAGATTATTCATGGCAGCGACAAGATAATGATGGTCTTCGAGTTTGCGAATGCACAACGAACGATCAATCTGGACGAGGTCGACCCGTACCCTGGGTTCGCTTACATGGGCTATTCGGTCGGGCGTTGGGAGGAAGACACGCTGGTCGTCGACGTTACGGATTTCACGGCCTACACCTGGTTTGACAGATCGGGAAACTTCCACAGTGATGCTTTGCGTGTAGTTGAGCGTTACACCTTCATCAGCCCCGACGCGATTCAGTACGAAGCGACCATCGAAGACCCTCAGGTTTTTACGCGCCCCTGGACGATCAGCTTGCCACTCTATCGCCGCCTCGAGCCGGATGCACAGCTCATGGACTTCCGGTGTTTCGAGCATGTAGAGGAAACGATCTACGGGCACCTGCGCAAAGAACCGCTCGTAGAGCGTTGGGAGGGTGAGACCATGACGATCGACATCACGCGCAAGGTACCGCCTGACGACGCCGTCTACGAGATATTGATGTCGGGCAACCCGCCCGAGGAATAGTGAAAACGAAGCTAAGGATGAACCCAATGCGAGCACAATTCGCGCTTACGATTGCCAGCGTACTTATGCTGGTCGCGGGACCTACGCGGGCACACCACTCATTTTCGGCCGAATTCGACGCCAACCAGCCTATCGCCTTCACGGGGGTGGTCACGCGGATGCAGTGGACGAATCCTCACGCGTGGATCCACGTGGACGTGACGCAGCCCGATGGTGCGGTGGAATCATGGGCCATTGAAGCAGGCACGGTGAACGTGCTGTTCAGGCGCGGCTTCACGAAGGATTCCCTCCAGCCAGGTACGGAAATCGTCGTCGAGGGTTACAGAGCGAAGGACGGTTCAAACCGCGCAAACGGCAGGGAGATGAGATTCCCCGACGGACGCACATTATTTCTCTACTCACCCGGAACGGGCTCACCTTCGGATCGGCCTTAGACCAGTTAAGCCCAGAAAACCGGCGGATTAACGGACGGCTGCGTCCGGGGCGGCACTGATCGCCCCACCACCGGTGGCGTTATCCTGGGTCTCGGGATCGGGGCCTCGACCCTCGGCAAAAGCCGTTTCCGCAGCACGGGTATTCACGAGCATCCCGATCATGCCGTAGTTGCCCTCGTGGCAGGCCCCTTCGTAGACCTGATTCTCCGTATCGCTATTCTTCGTCAGTTCCTGAACGGCGGTGAACGGTCCCGTGAACGTTGTCGGATCCTCGATAGTCACCCTAACCTCGAGCGTATTCGCATCGAGTCGCCGGTAACGCTCAATGAGGTGCAGATTCTCGCGTGAACCCTGGAAATTCGTTTTCTGGGAGAAGTTCGTGACGTCGACTACCAGCGTGTCACCCTCCCAGTGCGCACGCGCATCCCCATAACGCTGACGGACGTGGCTTGGTAGATGTGGGAGATCAGTGATTGGGATGCTCCGGCTGAAACCGAGCCCCTGCCCCATATCGTAGTTGATGCCAACGGCATCAGGAGACTGAACGATCCTCGCCACACCACCGAAAGTCCCGGACTGCAGGAACACGGGGAGGTTGTAACCAAAACATCTTTCACCACCGCTCCTGTCCTCGGGACCGTCCGCACGATTCATCCGATCCAGGTTGTAGTCAGTAGACAACTCCTCGCGCCTTGGAGAGATCGGCCCCGGTCTCCCTCCGGAAGTTCCTTGGAGCAGGGCCTGCAGATACTCCGTTTTCTCGGTGATTCTCGCCTGAGCTTCCGGCGTCAATGGGGGGATTCTCCCGTCCGGCGGATCGACGATCATCGAGGCGCGCCGACCTCGGCTAAGGGACGGGTCGCCAAACCAGTGATCCTGATAGGCACGGGCGACATCCCGTTCAGTTCCGGTACCCTCACGGTCATCACGTCCTGGCTGCTGGGAGTACTGGACGATTTGGCGCTCTTCCTCCGCGATCTCCTCAGCCGTGAGAAATTCGCGATTACTGTAGGCTTCCGAGCGCTGCAACGGCGTAACGACCGGGTTACTCCATATGCCCTGCAAGTCCGCATCACCCCATGAAGTCTGGAACTCCTGGCCTGCGACGACCAGCGGGACCAGTGCCACTGCCACAACGCTCGGCAAGACAGAATTCGGCATTCTCATTACCACAACCTCCCCTCGCTGGAACCCATCATAACACTGATTTTATTCAGAATTTCAGCGTGTTAGCGGGCTGATATCTCCTCTGAAATCTCCCCGGACAGTTCTTCGGGCAAAGCTAAATTGAGCATGATCGCAATCAGCGCTGCGGGCAGCATACCCGAGGTCACGAGAATCCTGAGTGTCTCGGGGAGGGCCGCCACCGAACCGGGCTCCAGCTGCAGCCCGAGTCCAAGTGACAAAGAGATTGCGAATATCACCATATTGCGGCGGTTCCAATTAACTTCGCTCAGAATCGACACACCGGCAGCGGCAACCATGCCAAACATTACGATGACACCACCGCCCAGCACCTCAATCGGCATCGAACCAATCACGCCGCCTACCTTTGGCACCAAGCCGCAAAGAATCAGGAAGAAGGCACCGATCGTCACAACCCATCGACTCATGACACCAGTCATAACGATGAGCCCCACGTTCTGACTTAGCGACGTATTGGGCATGGAACCAAAAATACCTGCGACCGCAGAACCGAGGCCATCAGCGTAAGTCGCTCCCTCGATCTCTTCGTCAGTTGCCTCGCGGCCCGCACCCCCTTTTGTGGTGGCAGATACGTCACCCACGGTCTCGATCGCGGAGACGAAAGCTACAAGGCAGAAACCCATGATCGCGGCCGCCGAAAATTCGAAGCCGTATTTGAATGGCTGGGGAAGCGCAAAAGCCGCTGCGCTCTCCCAAGATGCTGCTATCGCACCGATCGGAAGTATGCCGACAAGGATCGTGTAGACATATCCGACGATGATTCCAATCAACACTGCCGATACACGGATCATGCCACGGCCGAAAAATTTGAGTCCCAATGTCACTAGGACGACAAGCAGCGCGACAGACCAATTCAAGAGAGATCCGTACTCGGGCGTCCCGATCGACTCCGGGCCACCGGCGGCGTACTGAATACCAACCCGGATCAGCGAGAGACCGATCATCATGATCACCAGTCCAGTTACGAGCGGGGGCAGCGCGAAGCGAATCTTGCGGACGAACAATCCAAGAAAGGCATGGAACAACCCACCGACCAAGACACCAGTGAACAACGCCGGCAAAGCGTCGACACCCCTACCCGCGACTAGAGGCACCATAATCGGAATAAAGGAAAATGATGTTCCCTGCACGATGGGTAACCCGGCACCGACCGGCCCGAAAGTGATCGTCTGTAGCAGGGTTGTGATGCCGGCAAACAACATCGCCATTTGGACCATGTAGAGCAGCTCAGGAAAGTCCGAGGAATTCGACCCAAAACCGAATCCCGCGGCTCCGGCAACGATAATCGCGGGCGTGATGTTCGAAACAAACATTGCCAGAACATGCTGGATGCCTAGGGGAATCGCTCTAATTAGCGGTGGGGCGTAATTCGGATCGCGGAGCTGCTCCAGAGACCTAATCGAATTCTCAGCCATTTCGGCGCTCCTCTGATTTATATCCTCAGTCCGGTTGGACCGGAGGGGAGTGCGGTCACTCCCCCAGATCGACGATCGCGATCACCGGGCCACCGCCCTGCGGTCCTTGGTGCATTGCGTCGACCGAAACGAAGACGGCGGGATCACCGATCGCCGCCGCAGCGATGCCACCAACGGCACCCTTTGCGTGACGGTGATGATGCACATCGGAATCGTCAAGCGCGATCTGGCGGCGACCCCGAAGGCGGCCATGCCGATCCGCTTCACACTTAATAAAGCAGTTCACGAGGCGGCCGCTGAGATCCTCGGCCCGGGCACGCTCAGGCAAATCAAGGCCGGCGCTTCGGATCGCGTCGTAGATCGAATCGATATCAAGGGCATCCTTCATGACGGCATGACCGATACGATAACGGCCACCGGCACCCTCACGGTTCCCCATGAGGATGATTTGCGCTGCGCTCAACTCGACTCCCGAAGAACACGAAGCCACAGACGAGTAAAGATCCAAGTTTTTGCAGATGTCTTCTGCCTTCGCGTCGGTTACCTCGCCTAGGGCGACGGCGATGCCGAGTGCCGCTGTACCGTTCGACACACCCATAGACTCGTGAACGTCGCACACCGCACCACTACCACGGCTTTCAGCGGCAGCAATGGAATCGATGGTCAGGAGCGGAGTCTTGGTCTGAACGTAGTGCACGTCCGCCGGATCGTCTATACCCGCGTCCTCCATGGCGGTGCCAACGCCCTCGGCAACCTTCTCCACCATCGCCAAACGTCCGATGTCTTCCGGCAATATCTCCGGACTCACCGCTACGCCGATCGAAAGACGCGACTGATCTGATGGCCCGGTTTTTTCATTGCGCGCAAAAACGTTGGCGTGAGGCGTAATCACACCATCACAGCCGCCCGACCACACCATCGGTAACTGCCTGATCTGATCCTCCGTTCGCGAACCATGGCGCAATAACACCCGACGAAAAGCTTCATCAGCAAGAATTCGGGTAAAGTCGTTGACACCACCATTACCTTCGGTTTTGCCGATGATCGCGACCACCTCATCAGCCTCCATCTGCCCCGCTTCAATGCAACCCGCAAGGCCCGAAGCATCATTAACGATCTTGATTTCCAACTTGGCGACTTCAACTGCCACGTACTCGTCCTCCTACTCTAGTTGGCTTCCCAGTGCGGTGAGCCATTCATCCCTGATTACACCATATCTCCGTGGCACTGCATTGATGTTCGCCGACTGTAATGCCGCATAAGGCCCGAGTTCTGACGAACTCTAGGCCGAGAAGCCGGCCAGCTGAACGAGGGATTTGCCCTCGTTCGCTTCTCGCGCCCGGCGTTCAGCCAACTGAGCCCTGACCTGGTCGGGCACTTGCGCCTCTTCGGAGAATACGGGTCGCGACTTCAAGGTCTCGTACCAGCTGTCGACGCACGGATGGAGAATTTCGATTGGATACGACGCGAGCTTCATGCGAGTGACGTAAACAAACCAAGCAACGTCGAGAAGCGAGAGCGAATCAAAAAACAAGAACTCCTGCTTGGCCAGAATTATCTCCAGCTCGTCGAACTCTTTGCGGAACCGCTGAGCGGACGCTGCTACGACTTCGTCAGTGATACCGTCTTCAGCATTGAAGCGCTCCCAATAGTCCAGCTCGATCGTTTTACGGGTGTCGGGGGCGCCTTGCACGGTACCGGATCCGTACCGGCGATAACTCGCAAGCACCTCGGGTGATTTACCAACGACGTCGGGCGGTATCACGTAACGCATCGTGAGGTTACGTAGATCCAAATGCAGATCATCCTCATCCTTGAGTAGCCGCGCCATTTCGTCTTCACGCCCTTCGGGAACTAGCCGGGGATCGGGAAAATACTCGTCGAGATACATGACGATGTCGTTGCTCTCGATATGAACGGAACCGTCGTGAATCAAGACAGGCACGAGTCCACGGGGATTGATTCCGAGAAACCACGCTTCGTTGTTCCGCTTTTTCCGAAGGTCAACGACATGCGATTCCCATGGAACGCCTTTTATGTTCAACACGATGCGCATCTTCTGAGAACAGCTGGAGGTCGGGTGGTGAAGGACGTGTATACCTCTCCAACCAAGGACTTCACGAGTCTGTATGTCGCCATCAGCAAGTTGGACCATTGTGGTTCTCGGTCTACACGACAGAGCGCAATGTAGCGCAATCTCCCGCAAACAGTCATCAATCGAGCCGAATGTGTGACAAAAACCCCGGGAAGGCTGACAATAATTTGAAATGACTTCAGGCCGCGGGTAGGCTTGAAAACAATAAGAAAGCCCCGCCAGGGAGCAGGAAAGGGTAATTGATGAATCTCTCGCGTGCGTTCCTCACCCTGCTATTCATCTTTTTCATGAGTGCCTGCTCGGAGCCGGAAACACGAACGTTCCCATCGGGTGACGAGGCGGGGGTGGAAGCCCCGCCGGACTTTCCCCTAGGCGAATCCCCGGAGACCCTGGTTGCGCGCGAGGGTACATCGCCCAGAGTTACCCCAGGATAACTCCAAAGAAAGCGTAAAGATTCACTTAAATACTGTCTTTTCGGGCTACAATACGCTTGCCATAACCGACCGCTTTCTTTGAGCACCGGACTAGTGTCCAGATCCTCTCGAGCGGTTACCAAACCTCAGGAGGTAACATGGGCAAGCGTCTATACGTGGGTAATCTTCCGTATTCAGCCACCGAATCGGATCTGACGGACAAATTCTCCCCTCACGGCACAGTGGAATCGAGCAAGCTGATCGAGGACCGCAACACGGGGCGGAGCAAAGGATTCGGCTTTGTTGAAATGGGAACGGATTCCGAGGCTCAGGCAGCCATCGAAGCACTCAACGGCACCGATTACGACGGTCGGCCGATGACAGTAAACGAGGCCAGGCCGATGAAACCGCGCAACGACAGCGGCGGCGGCGGCGGCGGGGGTCATTGGTAATTCTACCTCGACGATGAACTAGCCTGCCTCCATCAGGGGCACGCGCGCAGTGGGGGCGGAAGGATGGCCGGTCAAGCCGAGGTCCAATCCGCTTCCGCCGTGCTGATGATTCGTCCGGCTGCGTTCTGCGACAACCCGCAGACGCGGCCGTCGAACACATTCCAGTCGGGAATCTCGGACGCCAAGATCGGCGTCACCGCACGTGTGTGCGCGGAGTTCGACTCACTGGTCGATGTGTTGCGGTCTAACGGCGTAGTGACCTACGTCTTCGAAGGCCGTGCCCAGCGAGATGCCCCGACGAAGTCTTTCCCAACAACTGGGTTAGCACTCACGCCGACGGAACAGTCGTCTTGTATCCCATGATGGCTGGAAACCGCCGCCACGAACGGCGCCCTGAGCTTTTCCAGACCATCGACTCCGATTCCGACTATCACACAACTCGGATGATTGATCTCACCGCCCACGAGAAACGCCATCGCTATCTTGAGGGAACGGGTAGCTTGGTGCTCGACCGCATCAATCGTATCGCCTACGCAAACCTATCGCCTCGCACCCATCTCGATGTCCTGGAGGACTTTTCGAAACAACTCGGCTACGAGAGCGTTAGCTTCGAGGCAACGGACAACCAAAAACGACCCATCTACCACACGAACGTGCTGATGTCGGTAGGCACGGGATTCGCGGTGATCTGCTCAAAGACGATCAAGGCAAGGACGAAACTCGCTGTGGTGTTAGAAAGCCTCCGCAGCAGCGGACGTGAGGTCATCGAAGTGCACCGACAGCAATTGCCGGACTTCCCCGCCAACCTGCTGGAGCTCGCAACACCTGATGGCCCTGCGATCGTGCTCTCCTCACACGCTTGGGGGTCGTTGGATAAGGCGCAGCGAGGTGCGTTGGCACGTCACGGAAAAATCGTCACAACGGCAATCCCCACTATCGAACGAATGGGAGGGGGCAGCGTACGCTGCATGCTCGCGGAAATTCACCTGCCGCACTGAATCTGCAGAACGCGATCGAATGTTCTAGGGGGCGAGCTCCACGACAGCGGTTCTCACCCGTTCCACATCGCCGAAATCCGTCCAGGCGAAGATCAGGCGCGCGCCGTCGTAAACCATCTGGGGGAAGTCCAGGGGCCGTGCAATGTCGATACTGGCGATGGTAACGGGCTCGGTCAGCTCACCCGAACGCCGGACTACTCGCATCATCAAGCCAAGGCCGTCTCCTTCCGATCTCAGCCAACTGACAACAGTATCGCCACGCCCTAACGCCGCCACGTCCACGTGACCGAAGCTACCCACCGTATCGATCTCGATGGAGTCCGAGAACGTTCTACCTCCGTCTTCAGACTGGCTCAGATGTACCACGGGGTCGTCATTTACCGCACTGAACCAAGCCACGGCGACATGGTCGCCTTGAGCATCGATAGCAGGGCCATTTATCGGGCAACCGCCGATTGCCCAGTTATCCGCGTGCAGCACGCTCGGCGCCTCCCAGCCGTCTCTGGATACACGCTGCAAAACGATGTCGCGGACCTCTTCGGTCGTTCGGTCTCTATATACAAGGAGTGCGTCACGGCCGCTAAACGCAACATCAGTTTGGCAGCAATCGCACACAAGAGCATCAAGCTCTTCGGTCAAGATGCGGCCCCCATCGCTATCAAAGAGCGCGTATCGCAGACTCATGCCCAGCGGCTCACCGGATGCGGTCTCGAAAACAAATTCACCATCTTGGATGAAGTTCCGGCCATCGAGCCACACCGTACCTATACCGTCCTGCCAAGGAAAAAGCGTGACGAACCCATGCTCGGTTGGCGTCCCGTCTAGGTGCAGTGGAATAGGCTCGCTCCAACTCACGCCAGCGTCATCCGAGGTCGACAGCACGACATCGTAGCCAAAACCGTCCTCCTGTGTAACCAACCAATGCGCTGCCCAAAGGTCCCCGCGAATCGGCACAACCGAAGGGAAGTCCGCCCAGTTCACAAACCAGCCCGAGCCGCTTGCCAAGGTCTTCGTCTGTGACCACGTACTTTCGGTCAAAGCAGAAAATCTCAGAGCGTAATCACCCGCGTTGGGCTCGAGCCAGCTGAAGACGACAGCCCCGTCAGGACTCACCGCCAAATGGGGCTGCGCGCTGCCCGCCCCTGCGGGGCTCATGAGCTCCAGTGGGGGCTGTGGCTCGAGAACAGGATCGCTGCAGGCAACAACGACCCCAGAAAAGAATAAAACTAGCGTTAGCCTCACGGCGTTCCATTTCTTGCTGTCCGTGCAGACAGTATAGGTAAGAAAATAGATCATTGTGCGATTGGCATCGGCGGATGATACGTATGCCAAGGTGTAACCCTCTCGAACGCACGAGCAAAACGCAACACCGTAGAATCCTCGAGCACTCTTCCCGACAGCATGAGACCTACGGGCAGACCTTCCCGCGTAAATCCGCACGGCACCGATATCGAGGGTTGGCCAGTGAAGTCAAATATGCACGCATTCTTTCGGCGTTCCTTGGCGTGATTGGGCGGGCGTTTCTCGATGGGTGCCGCCGCGACGGTTGACGTCGGTGTTGCGAGCACGTCGCAGTTCTGCATGACCTCAGCAATATCTTTCTTAAATTTGACTCGATAGGTCTGGGCAGCTTCATATGCTGCGCCTCTGTATTTCGCCATTGATTGATAACGCTTCTTGAACTCGGTACTAAAACCATGTGGATTCTGTGCGAGTGCGCCTCCGTTAGCGTCGACTATCTCGGAGAAAGTTGCGTTCGTGGCTTCGTAAGCAACCTCACAATCTGGAAGCGTTACTTCCCGTAACTTCGCTCCGAGCTCTGAGAAGACCGCCAGAGATTTTTCCACAATTTCAATGACCTCGGGGTCACCTCCTTCAAAAAAATACTGGCGAGGAACGCCGACGACCGTCCCTTCAATCGTCTCCTCCAGTCGCCCCGAAAAATCCTCCACGGAATCGTTTAGCGTGAGTGGATCTCCGTGATCAGGTCCCGCGATCGCCTGTAAGACCAGGGCGGCGTCACCCACGCAACGCGTGATTGGGCCCACATGGTCCATCGAGGACACCAAAGGCAGCACGCCCGCCTTACTCACCAACCCGAAAGTGGGTTTGTGCCCTACGATTCCGCAACACTGAGCGGGTTGGCGGACGGAACATCCCGTGTCGGTCCCCAGCGTCGCGTACGCCATGCCCATCGCGACCGCCACGGCCGAGCCACCGCTGGATCCCCCCGGGTGATGGTCAAGCTTCCAGGGATTCGAGATGGCACCGAAAAACGGATTGATAGACGTAGACCCGAAAGCTAACTCGTGCAGGCCAGTCTTACCCAGCATGATGGCGCCGGCCTCTCGCAGTCGCGATACAACGGTTGCATCGGATTCGGGGACACGGTCAGCATAATGTTTGGACCCACCCGTCGTTAGCACACCTCGCGTGTCTATAAGGTCCTTAATAGCCACAGGGATGCCATGCAGAGGACCTCGATCGCGACCACGTGCGAGCTCGCGGTCTGCTTCCTCCGCCTGCGCGAGGGCCGAGTCGGCCGTGACCGTAATGAATGCGTTCAACGATCCGTTCAACTTCTCGATGCGATCCAGCATCAACCTCGTCAATTCAAGTGCCGACGTGTCGCCATTGCGAATCATCTCCGCCGCCTCGGAAACGCTCCCGTACCAGTTACCCTTTTGCAAAACGACCTCCACGAATCATTGAGCCTACTACGCTAGAGCGAAAGAGCGGTCGCGACAACCCAGGAGACCCCGAACTGGTACACTTTCTGGCATCCGGGATACCTTTAAGTGTGCCCGGTGGCCCAACTTAAGGACGACTCTTTAATAGGGGAGCAGAGGCTTATCCTTAGGACACTTGGCACAGTGATAGCTATTCTCGCGGTGCTGTTGACAAGCCTCGCAGCAACCGTCTGGCTACTCTTCGACCCGAATGACTACAAAAACGAATTATCCTCCTTGGTCGAAGAACGCACTGGACGTAGTTTCGCAATCGAGAATGATCTCGAGTTGACGTTCTTCCCCTGGCTCGGCGTGCAGACAGGTAGCGTGAGCTTGGGAAACCCCGACGGATTCGGTGAAGAGCCCTTCGCTAGTGCAGCCGAGGTGGTGGTCCGTGTGCGACTGCTACCACTTCTCAGCCGTCGGTTAGAGTTCGGGACGGTCGAACTGGACGGTCTCGAACTCAATCTGGCGCGCAACGGGGAAGGGGTTGGCAACTGGGAGGACTTACTGGCGTCTAGCGCGATAGATAGCGCTCAAGTGGAGACGACGAGCAATGACCAGCTCCTCCAAGGCCTCGACATCGTGGGAGTCGACATACGTGACGGAATCGTCTTCTGGCGAGAAGACGTCACTGAGGTCCGTTATGTGCTCTCGGAGCTTTCATTGGATACCGGTCCAATTGCCGAGGGTGAACCTGTCGATGCGGTTTTGGACTTCCAGTTGGTAGGTGTAGATCCAGCGTTCACCGCTGAACTCAACGTGCAGAGCAGGACGCTGATAGATCTAGATACCCAGCGCTTCGCGGCCGAGGGTCTCGAACTTGAGTTCCGAGTCGCAGACGGGCAATACGACGAGCGAGCGAGCGGTCGACTAGAAGCCGATATTGACTACTCCGGCCGAGAGGGAACTATCCGGATCACCGACGCGGCGATAGAGGCTGATCTGACGAGCCCACCGATCGGCCCGACAGAGTTGAGCTTCAGAGCTGCCGCCGAACTGACAAGACTGGATTTGACCACTCAGAATGCGGAAATGCAGGGACTGTCTACGACCCTCGGGGGAAGCGTCGTCGCCCTCTGGGAACTCAGCGGCACCAGTCTGCTGGATAGCCCGCAGCTTTCGGGCACGGTCAGCGTCGCCCAAGCTTCTCTCGCGGATGCGCTCGACGTCGCCGGCGTCGACGTCGACGTCGAAGTAGAGCGGGACCTCGGAAACTTCGAGCTATCCTCACAATTCACAGCGGATGGAACGACCGGAAATGTAGCCTTGACGGAGCTTGAGGTCACCGCCCTGGACATGAGTTTCGCCGGGAAGCTCTCTGTTACGGAGAGAGAGACGACTGGGCGCATCGAAGCACCCCCCTTCAACCCAACTACAATCATTGGCCTCCTTCCGGAGGAGGAACTGGAAGGCATCAACCTCGCCGAAGTGGGTAGTCTGGCCGTGAGCGTCGAGTTCAGTGTCAATCGCGCCAATCAGGTGTTCTCCTTGCGAGAGATCACCGCGACGATTCCGGGTGCGACATTTACCGGTGCCCTAGACCGACTCGAAGGCGGCCGCCGACTCAGAGGCAGAATCGCAACTAACGAGATCGAACCGGATGTGCTCCTCGGGCTTTTTCCAGAACTTTTTCCCGAGGGACTCGGGCCCGACAGGTTGGGGGTGCTGAGTTTCAATACGAGCTTCAACTACGACGCGAGCAATGACTTGATAGAACTGGACGGCCTCAGCGCCCAGGCACTTGGGTTGCGGACCACGGGCGATTTAATGATTCAGGGACTGTCCGACTCACCACACTTGATCGGCGATCTGGCGATCGAGCCGTTCTCGCCCCGAGAGTTGTTCGATCGATTCGATCAACCCATGCCGATCGCATCAGACGACACGGTGTTCGGGAGCGCAGCCATCAAAGCCTCGCTGGACCTGAATGGGGATCGGGGGCGACTCGACGGGCTTCACGCGTACCTCGATGATACGGCGGTGACAGGGCGCTTCGCGGTCGAGCGCTTCGACGACCCGAGATACGTTTTCGATCTCCAATTGGACCAGGTGGATGTCGATCGTTATCTCAGACCTGCCGGAGACGATGCGTCGCCGGATGATGGCAACCCGGCAGCCGGTGACTTGCTGTTACCCACCGAGCCGTTAAGCGCACTCGCACTTGAAGGGCGGGTGGCGGTAAGCGATCTGAGCATGGCCGGACTAAGATTCTCGAACGTCGCCACAAACGTGCTGATAGAGAATGGTATCGGTCGGGTCGACTCCGCTCGCGCGGACCTTTATGGGGGCGAGTTCGAAGGCGGGCTGGAGTTGGATGCGCGCGCCGGGGGACCACTACTCTCTCTGCACGGGTCAGCGGTCACAATTGGACTTGCACCACTGATGGCCGACCTATCGGGACAATCGATGTTCTCAGGTACGGGGACTTTCGACCTCGATCTAAGTGGGACGGGGGAAAGTCTCAACGACGCGCTGGCAACGGCATCGGGGAACGTTGATTTCTCGCTTCGTGACGGGGTGATCCAGGGCTTCAACCTGAACCACACGCTATGTGATGTATTCAACCGCCTGAACAATCACCCTCGGCCCTCGCCCACGGACGAGCAGTTCACTCATTTCGACCTCCTTCGCGGCACTGCCCAGGTGAGTGACGGTATTGCCAGAACGTATGACCTGGTAGCCGACGCGCCCTCCCTCCAAGCGACGGGCAATGGCCAGCTGGACCTCGTGTCCAAGAACCTGAACTACAACCTTGAGGCAAGGTTGACCGAGAGCATTCCGATTACGGGGTGTGAGACCCTGGACAGTGCAGTCGGAGATTCGATTCCCCTCGAGATCAGTGGCAATGCAAGGGAGCCTATCGTCCTCCCCGATTTCGGCGAGTTGTTGCGTCGTGGGATCATGGATGAGATCCAGGACCGGTTACTGGAGAGGCTTCTGGGGAACTGACCCGGCGAGGGGACGAAAGACCGGCTATCGAACGGACTTCGACCGTTACGATCAAGCTCAGTTCCTCCTGCGTATTAGACAGCATGCGCGTCCCACGGAGATCTGTTGCTTCACCAATCACCGGGAGCTCTAGAGAGGCTGCCTCGCGAACAACCAACCGCTCACCCTGACGGCTTCTGATTCCCTATACTTGGCGGATGCGCCGCCCCGAAGAACCATTCGCCGCGCCGCTCCGACTGATTTTCCTGGTCGGCGCACAGTTGGCTGTCCAGCAAACCGCCACGAGCCAGGGCTGGGAGGTCATGTACCCGGAGGCAGAGTTTCATATGGCGAGACTAATGCCCAGCGGCTCCGAGGCATCCCGGGGCGGATGGCGCCCCTGGTATGCGATCGACTGGCCGGAGGCGGAGGATCACCTATCCCAGGGTTTGCGCAGACTCACCCGGCTCGAAGTCGCCGATGACAGCGTTCATGTGCAAACTATCGATGACCGCATATTCAATCACCCATGGCTGTTCGCCCAACAGGTCGGACGGTGGACACTATCGGTGGAGGAAACGGATCGCCTCAGGGAGTATTTACTGCGTGGCGGGTTTCTCGTCGTTGACGACTTTCACGGTGGTCGCGATTGGGCGAACTTCCTAGAGATGATTCTACGTGTGCTACCCGGCTACCCAGTTGTCGAGATCCCGGATGACGATCCATTGCTGCACGTGCTTTACGACCTCGACAGAAACACCCAAATTCCCGGCGCGCGACACCTCTACCGCGGTCCCGGAGGGCAGGTAATGGCCCAGCTACCTGGCGGACCACCGCATTGGCGTGGCATGTACGACGCCGAAGGCCGCCTCTTGGTGGCCATCAACTACAACATGGACATGGGGGATGCGTGGGAGCATGCGGACGATCCCTGGTATCCCAACCCAATGACCACACTGGCCTATCGGTTCGCCATCAACTACATCATCTACGCGATGACTCACTAGCCGCCCCGGAGTGGTCCTATGACCGACATTCCATTCTTCTGGATTGCATTAGCCATTGTTTCAGTGATTCTGTTGGCTCGTTGGTGGCGCCCGGGATCTCGGCTTAGGAGCAATACCGTCGGCCGGGGCATAGACGTCGAGGGAGATCTCCTTCGCGCGTGCCTTGGCGACAAGGCCATGGCCGAACGACTCATCAGGCACGAAAGCGAACGCAAGCCGGAATTGTCTCGGACTGGGGCCGCACTCATGGCCCTTTCACGGTTACGCGACGACGCTCGTTAATCAGACGATGCGCGACAGTTACTTTGACTCTGCAACGGATTTCACGGACGTGACTAACACCTGAATCTCAGGGCAGTTGCCGGCATTACTCAGTTTCGGCCATTTCCTCTAACAATGAAACCAGCGAGAACGGGTCCACGCGAGCGCTTAGGATCCTCGCGCCCCAATGCAAGTGCGGCCCTGTGACTCGGCCGGTGGCTCCGGCGAGACCGACAATCTCACCGCGCTGCACAACGTCACCGACTTCGACGAGAATCTCGGATAGGTGTAGATACGTGGTATAGACGCCGAGACCATGATCGACAAACACTGCGTTTCCGTTAAAAAAGAAATCCTTCGCAAGTACGACGCGACCTGTGTTGGACGAGTATATTTCCGTACCTGTCGAAGCCGACAAATCCGCGCCCGAATGCGGAGCTCGAGGCTCACCATTGAACACGCGGCGGTGACCAAAGTTTCGCCCACCGGCAGCGCCCGAAATGGGTACCTGGAAAGGCTCGCTCCAGTGGGCAACAGGAGTCAGCGTCGCGTAAACCGCACCGATCTCCCTTGATTCTCGAGCCGAGCGTTCCTGATTCTCCGGACTGAGCTGCACGTAACCAGGCGCCACAGTGAGCTCTGTCGTCGGGAAGCTTTTGCTAAGCACTTCGATAGTTTCCGTCACGCCGCGTTCGCGCCCGCCGGTATACGTGAAAGAGACTTCCGAGGGGTAGCTCCCGGCCCGTGTGTCCAGATCGACTCCGATCACCGTAAACCACCCTTCAGCTGTCCGAACGAAAGGAACGTCGCGCTCCGACCAGGCCACCGAAATCGATTGCAGGCCGGCCTCGTGCGGATACCCAAGCAACAGTGCTTGACCCTGGACGGCGGTCAACGTTGCCAGAAAGAGTGAAACTGGCAGCAACCCAATAGCTCCCAAGGGGTCCTTCTATAAGGGGCGCATTCTACCGAACTTTACTTCGGTTGGTTTAGCCGGAATACTAACGACGGCGCTCGTGTTGTAGCCTAACGCTGTGAAGCGCATTGCTCTAATCCTGACTGCTGGCATCTTCGTTCTCCTCGCAGCTGCGCTGGCAGCCTATCTGACGGTCTATGGAAGTCTCCCGGACCTCGACGGGGAGATTGACATCGCTGGAATTTCTGCGCCTGTCACAATCGAGCGCGACGCTTTCGGCGTACCAACGATTCGGGGGAGCAATAGAGTAGATGTGTCGAAAGCGACTGGGTTCGTCCACGGACAGGAGCGGTTCTTTCAGATGGATCTCATGCGGCGCGCAGCTGCAGGCGAGTTAGCCGCTTTGATGGGGTCTGTCGCGGTAGGCGTAGACCAACAGCGTCGCATCCATAGGTTCCGCACACTCGCTCGCGAGGTTATCGCGAACACCAGCACTCTCGAAAGAGAGCTCCTCCAGGCTTATGCGGAGGGGGTGAACGCCGGCCTCGAGGCCCTTTCCGTCGTACCCTTCGAGTACCTGGCACTCCAAACCAGTCCGGAGCCCTGGCAACCCGAGGACTCAGTGCTAACGAATTTCGCGATGTTCTTTCAACTCACGGATGATGATGCGAGCCGGGAGTCCGGTTACGCGGAGATCCACGACGGTTTGTCAGAGGGAATTCGAGACTTTGTCTTCGCCCAAGGGAACGAATGGGACGCGCCCCTCCTCGGGGAAACCTGGGAGGTACCCGCAATCCCCTCGCCCGCGGTATGCGATCTGCGAGCTGAGACGACCCGGTTCGGCCGAATAACCGCAGCGATGGTCGAGGTCCAGCCGGACGGAGCCATTAATGGCAGTAATGCCTGGGCCGTTGCGGGAGCCCGAACCGAAACGGGCCAGGCGATCATAGCTAACGACATGCATCTGGACCTCAACGTCCCAAATATTTGGTACCGAGCACGACTTCTCGTCGACCCACCCCTCGGTCAGGGGGAGACCCTGGACCTATCGGGTCTGATGCTCCCTGGCACACCGTTCGTGGTGGCTGGGAGCAACACATCCATCGCTTGGGGGTTCACGAACACCCGGGGCGACTGGTCAGACCTGATACTACTGGAGCAAGATCCCGATGACCCGAACACGTACCTGACGCCGGACGGCTACCAGCCTTTCGAGGTATATGACGAGGTGATCGAGGTCAGGGGCTCAGACCCGGAGACCACCACGAGTCACTGGACGAGGTGGGGGCCGGTGGTAGGCGAAGACCACCGGGGGCGAGCGCTCGCGCTGCGCTGGCTCGCTCATCTACCCGAAGCGGTCAACCTTAAGATGCTGGACCTCGAGCGCACCCGCAGCGTGGAGGAAGCCATCGGGATTGCACCGCGGATCGGCATTCCTCCGCAAAACTTTATGGTGGCCGACGCCGAGGGGTCTATCGGCTGGACGATCATGGGACGTATTCCCCGGCGCGTCGGATATGACTCCGCCGTTCCTGCATCATGGGCTGATGGAAAGACTGGCTGGCAAGGGTGGCTTGCGCCGGAAGCCTATCCGAGCGTCATCAACCCCGGATCTGGTTTGGTCTGGACGGCAAATGCCCGGGTGATCGACGGTGAGGCCCTGACGCACATCGGCGCAAGCGGCTACGCCCTTGGCGCACGCGCGCGGCAGATACGCGACGGATTAGCGTCGCTGCAACAGGCGAGCCTGGACGACATGCTGGCCATCCAGCTCGATGACCGGGCCGTGTTACAACAACGCTGGCGGGTTCTGTTGCTGGATGCGCTCACGGACGAGGCGGTCTCAGGCAACCCGCTTAGGAGCGAGTTGCGCGAGATACTCGGTGGTTGGGAAGGGCGCGCGGGCGTCGAGTCCATAGGCTATCGGATGACACGAGAATTTCGACGCCGCGTTCACGATGAGGTGCTCGCCCATCTCCTAGCCGGGTGCGGTGATTTCACGGGGCCCATCAGGCTCGCAGGAGCCAACCAAACCGAGGGCCCTGTATGGCGCCTGGTTACCGAGCAGCCGGCCCATCTCCTCCCGACCCGCCACCCTAGCTGGGATGATTTATTTCTCGACATCGCTGATGATGCCATCGCGAGCTGCCGACGCGTTCCGCTATCCGACTGCACTTGGGGGCGATTCAACAACGTGCAGATCCAGCACCCGCTGGTAAACGCGTTAGATTTTCTCAAACCGTGGCTCGTAGCGCACAACGGGCCGCTCCCGGGTGGCGAACACATGCCAAGAGTTCAGCAGCGGGCGAGTGGCGCCTCGGAACGATTTGCCGTGTCACCCGGTGATGAGGCAAACGGATACCTCCACATGCCAGGCGGACAGAGCGGCCACCCACTTTCCCCATATTTCCTGGCCGGACACAACGCTTGGGCCGAGGGCGAGCCCCTCCCGTTCCTGCCGGGCCCGATGGAGCACAGCCTCACCCTCTATTGAGAGGAGTCTGCTAGAAAACTACGCGCTGCTCCGCGGAGAATTCATCGCGATTCTGCAGATAATTTTGACGGATACTGTCGAAAAAACCCGTACCCACCCTCGGCTGCAACAGCTGCATCGGAAAGCATCCCTGATACGCTGCTTTACCGATCCTCCGCCAACCAGGATATTTGCCATGCCAGTAGTGCCATGTCATTCTGAATCATGACTCACCACCCTGAGTGACGCAGCCGAAACCACAACGCGTCCAAGGTATAAGCTGTCCCGTGGGAGTAGAAACCGCAACCCAACTTTTGAGCGAAGCCATCGCCGCACGTGCGACGCCCGGAGCTGTATTCATCGCTGGCAACCGGGATGGCGTCGTTACCGAGAAGGCCCTGGGCAACCTAACGTACGCTGCTGAAGCACCGTGTGTTACGCCCGAAACGATCTACGATCTAGCTTCACTCACAAAGGTCATCGTAACGACACCGCTGGCAATGATTTTCTGCGAGCGAGGACAGCTCGAGCTCGATGCGACAGTCAGCACTTACGTGCCAGAGTTCTCCGGTGATGGCAAAAGCAGCGTGCTCGTTGCAGATCTGTTAGCGCACTGTGGTGG